>Ga0256836_1000792_pt1 | contig 15743 bp, 16 predicted proteins | sample 4561380metaG_FD_185974 | JGI IMG/M metagenome (GOLD analysis project Ga0256836, IMG submission 185974) | Hydrothermal vent microbial communities from Guaymas Basin, Mexico - 4561-380 | ecosystem: Environmental > Aquatic > Marine > Hydrothermal vents | place: Mexico: Guaymas Basin | collected...
TACTCCATCATCTCACTCTCACTCACAAGCGGATAGACAAGCAAAACCTGTCGATTGTTAGAGACTTCCTCTTTTATGTGTTCAAGCAGCATCTTAAAGTCCTGCTTGTGAATCACTTTTGAGGTGATATCTTTTGTAAAAGGGGTTGTGGTAATAAGTGAGACATCAATATGTGCCGAATCTATCATCGCCTGAGTTCTAGGGATCGGTGTTGCTGAAAACTGCAGGAAATGGGGCTTTTTCTCACCACTGCTGACAAGTTTTTCGAGCATATTACGCTGTTGTGTTCCAAAACGGTGCTGCTCATCCACCATAACCAGTCCCGCTTCGGGAAGTTCTCTGTAAAGCAGTGCATGCGTACCGATGATAAAGTCATACTCACGCAAGTCCAATTTTTTACTTTTGTTTGTAACAAGGGCTATCTTCATCTGGGGTAAAAACTTGCATGCCTCTTCATAGAGCTGATTTGCAAGAATGGTTGTCGGAGCCATGAGCAGTGACTTAAAAGAGTGCATCATCGCAGCAGCTGCCAAGATAACCATTGTTTTACCACTCCCGACATCACCTACTATCATGCGCCGAGCAGCTACACCCTTTGTAAAATCATTTTGAATATCTTTAATAGCTGCTAGCTGCTCCTGCGTGAGCTCAAAAGGGAGTGCTTTTCTAAAAGCTTCATAGGAGCTTTTCTTTGTTACAGCAGCTTCAAAATAGCGACGTTTATGTGCAAGCTCTTTCATATAGCTAAAGAGCTCTAGATACTTCAAAGCATCAAGATGCTCACGCGACATCTCTTTTTGTGCTAAAATGGACTCTGTTGGGTAGTGTAGCTCTAAAACTCTGCTTGCGACACTCTCTTTTACTCCTTCATCAACAAGGTTTTGCAGCGTAAGCAGTTCTCGCGTGAGCCGAAACATTACATCAGAGCGCAAAGCTGTTTTGTACTTTGGTGTAATGCTTCCGGCAGTACTGAGCTTTTTAGGCATGCTCATCGAACATCCTCCACCCTTGCACTCTATCTTGCCATAGTAGTAGTTTCGCTCACCCACACTAAACTGGTGCATCATATAGGGCTTTGGACGAAAAAGAACACCTGTTATCTTATGACCAAAATTATGTGCAAAGAAAGTAACCTGAATGGAATTAGGAGCACGATATACCGACTCAACGGTGGCATCGATAAGTTGGGCTGCGTGAGGGATGAGTTTGTCTTGAAGCCGATAATCTTCATAGGAGTGTGGTACCAAAAGAGCAAGTTCACTAACACTGCTGATACCAAGCTTGTAAAACTTTGCTTTTTGTTCTTTTGAAAGCTGCATACTCTTAGCGCTTCTCTTCTTCAAGCTTTTGAACACGCTTATAAAGATTTGTAACCATCACTACCAAAATAACAATAATAAGTGTCAAGAGAGTATCTTCTAAGTTTTTCATCTTTTGCCTTTTTATGCTATAATCCGTCTTAGGAATTAGAGGGTTGCAGCCCTCTAATTTATCTCCTGGTAGATTTTAACTACTATATAAATAATAGTCAAAACCTTCAGGATAATGTTAAGATAGAACATCTTAACTCCTTTAGACGGATTTGTCCTACCGATTACTCGGTAGGAGCACTCACATCATACAAAAAAATCAAAAAACTTTAAAAAAATATGACAAAATGAAAGATTTAACCTTTTACTCTTTTGTTGCGCTCTTCTTCTTGTGCTTTGTAAAGTTCTGCACAGCCGCGTGAGAGTTCACGGATTTTTAAGATGTAGTTTTGACGCTCTGTTTGGCTGATCGCTTTTCTGGCATCAAGAACATTAAATACATGTGAAGCCATCATACACAGATCATACGCCGGAAGAGGAAGTCCCGCTTCAAGAGTACGCATACACTCTTTGCTTTTTGCATTAAACTCCTCAAAAAGCATATCTGTATCTGCAACTTCAAAGTTATACTTGGAGAACTCTATCTCGCTCTCTTTGTGCACATCTTTGTAGTAGGTTTTTTCTCCATCAGGAGCAATATTCCATACAATGTCAAAAACAGTATCTACACCTTGGAGATACATCGCCAAACGCTCTGTACCGTAAGTAATCTCTGCCGTTACAGGCTTACACTCTATTCCCCCGACTTGTTGAAAGTATGTAAACTGTGTTACTTCCATACCATTTAGCCATACTTCCCAACCAAGTCCCCATGCACCAAGTGTCGGAGACTCCCAGTTATCTTCGATAAAGCGGATATCATGCTTACTTACATCAAGACCCAAGTATTCTAGCGACTGTAAGTAGAGCTCTTGAATGTTGTCTGGTGATGGTTTGATGATGGTTTGAAACTGATAGTAGCTTCCAAGACGGTTAGGGTTCTCTCCGTAGCGACCGTCTGTCGGTCTGCGTGAGGGAGCAACATAGGCAGTTGCCCATGGAGTAGAGTCGAGTGAACGCAAAAAAGTAGCCGGATGAAATGTTCCAGCACCTGCGGGAATATCGTAGGGCTGTACAATATTACACCCCTGTTTCATCCAAAATTCTTGTAGTTTTAGTAGCATCTCACTAAAAGTTATCATATGGCTTGCCTTCGTAATTAATTGCGTAATTATACCCTAAGAGGCTTTTTTAGTATTTAAAGATGATTCCAACTTTGAGGTATTGGTTATATGCAGTAGAGTCAGGTTCTACATAGCCATTACCACTATTGTCAAAAACAACATTTGACTCTTTAATCTCTTGACGGCTAAAAACATATGATGCAAAAAGTGCAAACATCTCATTTATCTCATAACGCACCGGCACAGAGAGTTGCATAATATCTGCTGAGTCTAACTCAAACTCGTCATTTATTCCCGTTGCACTCATTGTTGGTCTTATACCATATTGATACTCTCCACAAACTGCAATGGAGAATGCTTTGTATTTATACTCTGCACCTATACCCAAGCGCAAAGAGTACCATTCGTACTCTTCAACCTGCACTGAAGAGGGTGACCTTTGCCAATATCTATAGCCAACACCCAAATTACCCAAGAGATAAAAATTATTTCTATATTCATTTTTCCCACTGTAGCCTAAATATATATCTCTTATTTCATTCTTAGTTGTACTAACCACCGAACCATAACCCTGATTTGAGTTTAGATAAGAACCTACATACTTTGTATCACCAGAGAGGCTCATAACTTTGAAATCGATTTGTGATTGTCTATCTAAAAAGTAGCTATAACCGAACTCTATACCTGTTAAGTCAGAGTAGCCTGACTCTTCACTGTCTAAAAGAGACCCTGCTCTGTCGTACTCTTTATAGTCCATATTCATACCGACATATGAGAGTGTGTACTCCATCTTTGTCTCAGCACTTAAAAGTGCAGCAAAAAATGCTAATGAGAGTAATATCTTTTTCATTAAAAATCCTTATCTATACAAGTTTACAAATAATATCACCAACTTCTTTACCCAAAGAAGCCGCTACTACATTACACTTTACCTTGAGTAAAAAACAGACATTTTTTCTATGCGTTGGAGAGAGGCACTCATAGTTTCCCATCCCTTTTGATATTACCAGATCGGCACTGTCAAAAAGTTCCTGTGCCTCTTTTGTTGCTCTGTTGTAAGCAAATCCAGGGGTATTGACACCGCTGTCAACCAGATGACAAAGCTTATCAAAACCGGCCTCTTTCGCCTCTTTTAGTGTCACATCATTAATGATAGGACAACCACGAACCATATAATAGATCTCAATGTCAGAAAATAACTCTTGAAGTGTCTCTACAAAGAGATAGTCAAAGATATGCTCACCTACATTATCGCCTAAAATGACAACTTTTTTTGCACTTTGTAACTCTTGCGTGAGCCTAGTAAAATCATTGTGAGAAAATTCTGTATGAAAAATCTTCTCAAGCTCCTCTTCAAGATCAAACTCAACTGCAGCTGCTAGATCTATAACATTTCCAGCAACTGCTATCTTTGTAGCTGTTAGTAGTTTATTATCAGAGCTTTGCAGTTTTTCTTTTAAAAAAGGAACAAAAGATTGTGCTTTTTGTGTAGAGATACGCTTGACCTCATCGTAGAGATCCTCTTTTTGTGCGATTTCTGCCATTGCCTCATAAACATCTGCAGCAATCTCCGGAGGAGAAAGCTCAAATGAAAACTTCTCACTCATAGCACTGACATGTTCTAACAACCGTTTTTTAAGCATCTCATTAGCATGAATGGCATCAGCTACTCTTTGACTCTGGTTGACAATGCAACCAACACACTCCTCGGCTATTTTCATGAAGGTTTGTCTGTATGTTCTTCTATGGCTTTGTTCCACATAAGCTTGTATTTTCTACGCATAAATTCTACCTCTTGTTGAGAGAGTTTGAGTTGTTCTTGAAGGGTATGAATAGTTTTTCTATCTTCATCATAAAGTTCTTGCAACGATGCCAGAGCCTCACGCAGAAATTCATTCTCTTTGCGGACAGCTTCAAGTGTTTCATCTTTGGCGTCAAGAACTTTCTCATGAAGATTTATAATAGTTCCAATTGTCTTTTCAACAAACTCAGGTTGAACAAGCATCTCATGCTTGTTCTTTTCACTGAGCTCTTGTAGTTTTGCAGGAACAACAACCTCTGTGGCACCTTTGGATGGGTCTATAAAACGGATCCCGTCTTCAACCTTGACTGTCAGCTTTCCTCTTTCAATGAGCTCTTCAACAGCACTCATATCCAAACCTGTCAACTCACAGTACTCTTCATCAGTCATCCACGTCATTATTGCTCCTTATATACAGCCATTTACTTGATGATAGTCTCTATCTCTAAAGAGTCCATCTCAACTTTTTTTGCTTTTGCGATACGATCTTCTTTGAGTTTGATCGCAAGCTCTTCATTTTCAAGTGCCAAAATCTGCATAGCAAGATATGCAGAGTTAATAGCTCCCGCTTTTCCTATTGCAACAGTAGCAACTGGCATACCAGCTGGCATTTGAACAGTAGAAAGAAGCGCATCAATTCCACTAAGAGCAGATGCTGACATAGGAACACCGATGATAGGCTTTACAGTTTTAGAAGCAAGTACTCCTGCTAAGTGAGCGGCCATACCAGCAGCAGCAATAAATACCTGAGCCCCTTTTTTCTCTGCGTTTTCTATATACTCTTTCGTACGCTCCGGAGAACGATGTGCTGATGAGATGATAAGCTCATAGTTTACATCAAAAGACTCTAGTGTATCTGCACACGACTTCATGACTTCATAGTCACTTTTTGAACCAATAACAATTGAAACGAATTTCATAAAGATACCCTTTATTTTTTTTATTTTTTACATACTAACATATTATGTAAAAAGTGTAGCAAATTATAGCGTTTGTTTATTGAATTTTTATTTTAGAGAGAGTGTTTAAAAGAAACAAAGGGTAAAAACCCTTTGTCAAAAAGAAAATTTTAGTAAAGTCTTGCTTCAATACGTCTGTTTGCACGACGACCTTGAGGAGTTTTGTTTGTAGCAACAGGATCTGCCTCTCCATAACCAACATATGTAAGTCTGTCTGCTGATACACCATCTTTGATAAGTTGCTCATAAACAGCTTTTGCTCTTCTTTGAGAAAGCTTTTGGTTATACTCTGCCGAACCTTGGCTGTCAGTATATCCTGCTATCTCTGCTTTTGCTTCAGGATGATTTTTCATAAAATCTGCAAACTCTTCAATCTTTGCATATGACTTTGGTTCAATTACTGCAGAATCTGTCTTAAAATTCACCTGTAGATTAATCCCGTGACACTCAGTTGTAGAAACAATTTTAGCATCTGGCAGATCTTCTACATTGATATTGTTACCAAAAAGTGTTGTAATAAACGCTGCTATTAAAAGTATTTTTTTCATTTTTTCCTCTTTATCTTTTAGTTGATACCTAAAGCTTCAAGCGCTTCAAGTGTTAATGCCCCTTGAGAGAGTCCATTGTCTTTTTGAAAAGCATTCAGTGCTTTTTGTGTCTGTTGTCCAAAAACACCATCAATCGGACCAGGGTTGTAACCTTTGTCTTTAAGAGCCTGTTGTAACTCTTTGATAACATTTGCATTTGTGTTTGTTTCACAAAGAATTCTCTGCCATTTCAACTCTTCTGGTTGAACAAGTTCTCTTTTTTCAACAGTTTGATATGCTTCAGGTTCAACATCTTTGTTTACTTTTGCTTCTTCTACAAGCTCTTTTACAGTAATTACTTTGTATTTTGCAGGAATTACAACTTTTTCATAACTAGCCTCTTTGTCCACTACTTTTGCTTTAAAGTTTTTATATACTGCAGGAGTAACAACTTTTTCTACATGAGCAAGTTTATCAACAACTTTTGTTTTAACAGTTTTATACTTTGCAGGTACCTCTACAAGACACATAATCTCACCCGTATTATTGTCAACTTTTGTAATTGGACCTGTACCTTTCTTCCACTCTTGATGTGCAGGAGAAACAAGTACTTTTTCTTCTTTGATCTTAAATGTTGCAGGTACAACTTTGTATGTCACCTTTTCAGGTTCTACCATTACTCTGTTTTGTACACATTTATAAGTAGCCGGTTTTAATACATACTTAAAGCTCTCTGCTTTATCTAATATCTTATACTTAACCTCTTTAAATTTCGGTTTTGTTACAGAGATCTTCTCTACTTTATCTTTTAGAAGTTTTTTCTCTGTTTTCGTCTCATATTTTGCAGGAATGAGTACTTTTGCATAACACTCACCTACTTTTGCATTTGGAGGAGTTAAAGATATATCCTGTGATGCTGAGGCATCTGTTTTGCTAGTTGCTGCAGTTTCACTTTGAACTGTTTGTGCTTTAGCCTTTGTACTTTTAAGTGCCTCTTTGAGCTTTTGAATTTCAGACTCTTTTTGCTCGACCTCTTGTTGTTTCATCTCAAGAGTAGATGATTTACTCTCTAGCTCTTTTTGTAACTTAGCGACTTCTACATCTTTTGTTGCACAACCACTAAACGTCACTGCCACCATAAAGACGGCTATAGATAACTTGCCTAAACTCTTTTTCATGGAAATCCTTTGAATATTTTGTGTCATTATACTTCAAGAGAGTGAGCATATAATGATTTTTTTAGTTATTATTTATTTTTTGAAATTTCCTATAAAAAGAGAGAAAAAATGTTACAAATTTACGATCTATTTTAACTTGTGAGAAATAAGTGAAACTTATCTGTGACTCTCTGCAATTATCTGTATCATACAGTCAAAGCCCGTAGGCTTCTCCTTTTGCAACTCGATCTTGTAAGTGGCTATTTTTTTGGGTATGTTCCCATATCCGGATGTGAAGGGATTCGAAAAAAGGTAAATGGAGGAAATTTTGTCGGCAGCTCTATCGGGTTGATATTCCCACTGTGTACAGCATCCCATACTTTGCCGTTTTGTGCTTTTAACTGTTTAAACTCTAAGTAAAGACGACCATCTTTTTCATAGGTCTTTCCTATCTCATTATCTACAAGCTCTATCTTGGCATCTAAGGGAGCTACAACTTCAAGTACATCACCTGGACGCGTTGTAAATTTACACATATAGTGTGTACCCTCTTCATTTGTCACCCCTGTCACCTGATGCGTTCCAAGCTGCATAGTAAAGTCTAAGCTTTGTGTATCATGCTTCTCAAACGGGCGTGAGACAAGATAGGCATCTGTATAACCACGGTTTTGCAGAGACTCTAACTCATACTGGTACTTTTTCGTATCTATCTTTTTAGCATAGTAGTCATCTATGGCCATTCTGTAAGCTTTTGCTGTTACTGCTGCATAATAAGCTGTCTTTGTTCGCCCTTCAATCTTTACACTGTCCACAACACCAGAGTCGAGTATCTCTTCGATGTGTGAAGCGAGATTGAGATCTTTTGAGTTCATAATGTAAGTACCTATGCCCTCTTCCTCTTCAAGCTTAAAGAGTGTTCCTGTCTCAGGATTTGCTGCATAGATCTCATACGGAAAACGGCAGTCATTTGCACAGCTTCCACGATTTGGTACACGACCACTCTGAAGAGTTGAGATAAGACAACGTCCAGAGTATGCAAAACACATACTTCCGTGAACAAAGACTTCAAGTTCCAAATCAGGCAACTCTTTTTTGATCTCTTTAAGATCTTTAAGACTTATCTCACGCGCTGTAATGATTCGTGTCGCACCCATGTCATAATAAACCTTGGCATCAAGCACGTTCATAACATTGGCTTGTGTTGAAAGATGTAATGGCATATCCGGTACTAGTTCATGTGCAAGTTTGAGCACACCCGGAGTTGCTACGATGAAAGCATCGGGCTTTAACTCTGCCATCTTTAAAATATGCTTCTTAAGAAGATTCAACTGAGAGTTAAAAGGAAACCCGTTAATGGTTGCATAAACTTTTTTCCCACGTGCGTGAGCATATTGAATACCCTCTTCAAAATCTTCGAAGGTGAACTCTTTACCTGAACGAATACGAAGTGAGAAGTGACTCACTCCACCATAAACTGCATCTGCACCATAGTCAAATGCGATCTTTAATTTTTCCAGTGTTCCAGCTGGTGATAATAACTCTACTCTTTTCATGCATTCCCAAATTGCGCTAAAAGCGCTTCTATATCTTCATTTGAAGCCACATCATTATGTGTGTCTCCATGTATGTGTGTTGCTGAAGAGACACGCTCTTCATCATCAATTTTCCCTTCAAAAAGCGTACTCATATATTTTGACAGCGCACGCATTACATTAATAACACGTTCTATTTTTTGTCTGTGAATATCTTGATACTGCATAATATCCATAACATTCATAATAGCATCGCCACTGTTTTGTAAAGATTCCAGTGAAGCATTTGCTTCATCAAGAGCTTTTTGATTCTCTTGGAGTTGTGTTTTGAATGTTGCAACATCAGGAAATTTTGTAACAAGTTTTTCAAAAAGATCAATATTGGAAGTAAGCACTTCTATAATAGTGTTTAAAGACTCCTCTTTTTCCATCAAGTCATTACTGATGCCCTCAATAATATCAAAGATCTCACTTGCTTTTTCTTCAGATTCTTTTGTAACATCATCAAGCTGATGTACCATTTTATTCTCTTCAGTTGCAGGCAAAGGCAGTTCGGCAGATTTGATTTTCTCTTCGATGATAGCTGCTGGTTCTACAGATTCATCGTCTGAAGCTTCTATTTCACTCTCTTGTGGTGCATCTTGTACCTCTTCTTCTGAGAGTTCATCCATATCAATATCACCATTCATCAGCGCATCTAGTTCCTCTTGAGTCATCTTCGCTTCTCCATCAACCAAATTGGTCTAGTTTATTAATTCTCACTATAATAACATAAAATATATAATATGAGACAAAAATGATAGTTGATTTACATAACCATACACCCTTATGCAACCATGCCGAAGGTTCCATAGATGAGTATATAAAGAGTGCCATACAAGCAGGTACAAAGGTTTTTGGTTTTTCTGATCATGCTCCTATGGACTTTGATCCAAAATACCGTATGTCTTTTAGCGATATGCCCAAATATGAGACTGAAGTAAAAACTGCACAACAACAATATGCAGACAAAATAAAAATTCTTCTAGGCTATGAAGTTGATTATCTTGTCGGGCATATGGATAGACGGGTTTTGGAAGCTGATGTTGATTACCTTATCGGTTCTGTTCACTTTTTAGAAGGCTGGGGGTTTGACAACCCTGAGTTTCTTGCAAAATGGAAAGAACAAAATGTTGATGAAGTATGGCAAAAATATTTTAACACCATTACAGAAATGGCTCAAACTCAACTTTTTGATATAGTAGGACATTTGGACCTTATCAAAGTTTTTAACTTTATGCCAAACAAAAGTATCACCCTTATGGCAAAAGATACACTCGATGCCATTAAGGACAATGGCATGGTCATAGAGGTAAATGGAGCAGGTTACAGAAAACCTGTAAAAGAGGCATACCCCTCAAAAGAGCTCTTAGAAGAGGCCTTTAAACGGGAGATACCTATCACGCTCTCATCAGATGCACACACACCTCAGCAGGTGGCTCTTTTTGATAAAGAGATTATGCAACTTGTCAGTGAAGTTGGTTATAGACAATGTTGCTATTTTGAAAAAAGAGAGCTAAAAACAATAAAGTTTTAAGCCTCTTTCGACGGAGTATTGACAACCCACATAGAAAAGATATTCAAGTAGTTCCAAAAAGACTCTATATACTCAGGGCTTATACCCTCCTCTTCAAGTGCTTCTAAAAGTGGCATATAAAGTTCCAACCATACTCGTCTCGCTTTTTCATCTATACGAAACGGTGCATGACGACCAACCATCTGATGTTCACCTCTACTTTGTGTAAAATAATCTGGCCCTCCCGAGATCTCAATAAGAAAATCGGCGGCATGTTTTTGTGCTTGGGCAAAATCTTCATCATCAAATACAGGAAATAAAAATGCAATATCACTTGTTTTAATAGCATCATAATGATCATTTACAAGTTTACGAAATCGTTCTTCTCCTACTTCGTGGAAAAAACCAGGATGTGGTTTTGCTACAGGCGGGCGAACTCCAAGTTCACCATCAGTGATTTTCAGTTCCAAAACTGTTTCCTTTAAACGTAATTTTTGCGGAATTATACAAATTGTTTCTATAAGTAAATTTAAAGTTATAATTAATAATATCACTTGTATAATACTTCAAACATAAAATGAAAAAAAGGAAATCCTAATGGGTAAATATATTGAACTAACTGCTGACAATTTTGAAGCAACACTTGCTGAGGGTGTAGCCCTTGTAGACTTCTGGGCACCATGGTGTGGTCCTTGTCGTATGATCGCGCCGGTAATCGAAGAGCTTGCTGAAGAGTATGACGGAAAAGCAAAAATCTGTAAAGTAAACACTGATGAAGAGCAAGAGATTGCTGTTAAATTTGGAATTCGTTCTATTCCAACGATAATGTTCTTCAAAGATGGTGAACTTGTAGACCAAATGGTTGGTGCAGCTTCTAAAGATGCATTCGCTCAAAAACTTGACGCTCTTTTAGCGTAAATAAAGGCTTTACATTGATGAGAAAAGGAGGCAAAAGTCTCTTTTCTCTCTCTACCCTTCTTGCTTCATTTTTTGGTGCTGCTATGATTGCAGGTGCCTTTGCCTATTTCAACTACAAATTTTCAGAATATAAATTTATAAACTTCAAAGAGTGGTCTTTTTATGAACAAAAAGACATCTTTCAACCAAAAGAAGATCTCTATATTGTCGTCTTTTACTCCTCACGCAACAAAGGTGTGATGGACAAACTGGCGAATCTTCAACTCAACAAGCCCATACTGGCAATTGATTACTATAACAAAGTACGTTCAAATTCACACTCAACTACTTTTTTGCGTGCAGGAACAAACACTTCACTCAAGTTTATTCAACGCTTTAATATCTACGAAGTTCCATCTGTTTTTTTTATAAAGAGAATCAAAGATACTCTTTATAAACAAGATAGTATGATACGTAAACTAGATAATTTAGATGAACTATCACACGAAATTAAAACTTTATAAATAAAGGAAGCAAAATGAGCAATATACTTGATTGTGCAATTGTTGGTGGAGGTCCTGCTGGTCTTACCGCAGGTCTTTATACTACGCGCGGCGGACTTGAACATGTTGTCATGTATGAAAAAGGAATGCCTGGTGGACAGATCACTCAGAGTTCTGAGATAGAAAACTACCCAGGTGTAACCGGAGAAATAACAGGAATGGATCTTATGATGCCATGGCCCGAGCAATGTAAAAAGTTTGGACTTGTCCATGAGATGGTAGAGGTAAAACAAGTCAGAAAAGATGGTGATATCTTCTCTATTATTATGAGTAATGAGAGTATAGCTCACGCACACTCAGTAATTGTCTGTACAGGTTCTTCGCCAAGACGTGCAGGCTTTAAGGGTGAAGATGAATTCTTTGGTAAAGGTGTAAGTACATGTGCAACATGTGACGGCTTTTTCTACAAAGGCAAAGAGGTTGCAGTTATCGGTGGCGGTGATACTGCTTTAGAAGAGGCACTCTACCTTGCAAAGATCTGTGCAAAAGTTTACCTCATTCACAGACGTGAGAGTTTTCGTGCAGCTCCAAACACTGTAAAACGTGTCAAAGAGAACGATAAGATAGAACTTGTTTTAAATGCTACACCCGATGAAGTATATGGTGATGCCATGGGTGTCAATGGCATAAAAGTGAAACTCCAAGACGGAACTGTTCGTGATATTGCAGTTCCTGGTGTTTTTGTGTTTGTAGGTAATGATGTAAATAACCAGGTTCTTATCCAAGAAGATGGCAGTTTCTTATGTGATGTCAATGAACAGGGTCAAGTAATCGTTGATCTTAGTATGAGAACATCAGTTGCTGGGCTTTTTGCAGCAGGAGATATGCGTATAGAAGCACCTAAGCAAGTTATAAGTGCTGCAGGTGATGGTGCTGTTGCAGGAATTGCAGCAATTTCTTATGTTGATGAACTACTAAACTAAAGGATGAGAGAATGAGTAAAATAAAAGTTGGTGTATTTGGAGCAAACGGCAGAGTTGGCAAACTGCTTATAGAAGATTTAAAAGCAACAGACGGTATGGATTTAGCCGCTGTTTTTGTACGAAACTCACTTGATTTTTCAATAGATCCGTCTGTTTTGGTTACATCAGATATGCATGCATTTTTAACAGCATCGGACATCATCATTGACTTCTCACTGCCAGATGCAACAGAGATTCTTTTAGAAGAGGCAATAAAAACACCAAAACCTCTTGTCATCGGTACAACAGGCTTAAATACTCACCAGCTTAACCTTCTTAAAGAGGCAAGTGAAGTGATGCCTGTTTTATATGCGACAAATATGTCTTTGGGTGTTGCACTTCTAAACAAGCTTGTTCACCAAGCTTCAGCTGCACTTGAAGGCTTTGATATTGAAATTGTCGAGATGCACCACAGACACAAAGTTGATGCTCCTAGTGGAACAGCTCTAACACTTGCCGAGTCAGCTGCAAAAGGTCGCAACTTGGATCTTGACAAAGTTCGCGTGAGCGGTCGTGACGGAAACATTGGTGAGAGAAGTAAGGATGAGATAGCTGTTATGGCACTGCGTGGTGGTGATATAGTAGGTCGTCATACTGTTGGTTTTTACAATGATGGAGAGTTCATTGAGCTCAACCATACTGCAACATCAAGAAACACCTTCTCAAAAGGTGCCTTACGCGCTGGTAAATGGTTAGCAGAGCAAGATAGCGGTCTTTACAGTATAAGTGACTGTTTGGAGCTTTAAAAGGCTTCTTAAAGCTCTAATGCTGTTTTTGCAAGCTTTGCCCAGGCAGAGTTTGCATCTGCTTCTATAGCTTCCCTATAAGCTTTCTTAGCTTCCTCATCTCTCCACAGTTTACTTAAAACCATTCCCAAAAGATACTTCTGTCTTGCTCTTTGTGTCGATGTCAATTTGAGGCTGTTTAACGACTCTATTACCTCTAATGCTTTGTTGTACTCATCTTTTTTCATATAGGCATCATAGAGTGCAAACTCCACAAATGGACTCTGTGCATAAGAAGCTGATTTTTTTTGAATCTGCATAATTTTTGTACCGTATTTTATAATCATATTGGTATCATGAAGATCACTGCCAAGAGCAACCATTGCTGCATATCTATCCAAATCTTTATAATCAAGTCCAAAAACATCTTCAATCTTTGCCATAGTGTCAATCATTTTCTCTTTTTGCCCCAATCGCTCATAGGCATCAAAAAGGTATCTGTAAACCTCTTTGTATGGAGATTTTTTTGGATTGTCAATCAGTTTTATCAAATCTTGTGCTGCACTGATAAGCTCCGTATAGTTTCCGGTTTCATAATCAATTTTGACATATCTAAAGAGCCATTTTTTTCGCTCATCCAACTTTTTGGAGTGAAGATTTTTGCTTGCTATCTCTTTGGAAAGTTTAAAGTCACCACCTTTCATAGCACACTCATATATTCCATCATCCCAACTGTCTGAGAGTGTAATATTGTAGTCATGAGCAATCGTTAAGACACCTTTACATTTTTTCTTCTCCAAAGACTCTAACATCATTCCTTTTGCTGCTTCTTGAATGATCTTTTCTATATCCGGATATATATCGCCATCTAGTTTTTCCAGCTCATCTTTTAAAGCAAGTACGTCAGCATACCTTTTCTCTGCTAAAAGCAATTTCGCTTTTTCATATAATGCTTTTTGTGCAATGGAGTCTGGTGCATACTCTTCAATCAATTTATCATACTCTTGTAGCTTCTGGGTAGCATTTAGATCATCTCTATCAAAAAAGAGCTCATCTTTAAGTGCTTCAACATCTGTAATAAAATCACCGTCAGGAAATTTTTTGATATAGTCATTAATAGCTGCAATAGCAGCTTTTTTATCTTCTGTTTTTGCTAACCATATTGCTTTGTTTTTGAGCAGTTCTTCATACTCATCATAAGTAGGACCCATACTCTTTAACATTGCATCAGCAATTGCTGCAGCGGTTTTATATTTGCCCGCTTCGGCAAACGCATACATCATATCCATTGATTTTTGAATATTTTGCATAAAGTAGTTTGGATCAGCTTTTATAATTTTCATTGCATACTTGGCTGCTTGTGCAGGTTTTGTAGCTAAAAGAATATTTGCCAAATGATATGCTGCTGATGCTGCTACTTGAAGGTTTTGTGTCTCATAAAGTGCTTTTTTATAGTACTCTATAGCCTTTGAAGTACCACCAGATGATTCAAGCATTTCTCCTTTGTAGATATAACCCCACTGAGCATATACACTCCCCTTATGTTCACTAAAGAGTCTATCAAAAAAGTAGTCAGCATCACTGCTTTGTCCAACCTTGGCATAAGCATATGCCATTAAAGAGAGCACTTCAGGAATATTTTCATCAGAAGAGTACTCACGCAAATACTCCTTTGCATAGGCAATTACATTATCATAATCTTTTAATTTTGCATATGCTTTAATTTTATAATACAAAAGCTCTGATTTAAAAAGAGTATTAGGGTAAGTCAGTAGAGTTTCATCTATTAGATCCAAACACTCTGCATACATCTTTTTGTTAAAATATTTTTTTATTTTGAGATAATCTTTAACATCTTCAACTTTTTTTATATGAACAGGATTCCCTTTTAAGTCCAAACTTCCCACATAGGGCATTTTGTCTTTATCAAGATAAAAAGGAAAGTTTATGGCAATCTCTGGTTTGTCTTCTTCTTTGATAATAGGTAATTTTTCTCTGTACCCTACTATAGTCCAACGCTTGGCATAAGAAACTTCAGCAGAAAAAACTGTATTATCCTGAGTCAGGTCAAAAATTTCAGCATAGAGTTTTAATTTATGAAGAGGTTTGATCGAGATAAAAAAGGTCTCACTTTTTATAAAGGCATTCAAGCTAAAAAAATCATTTTGAAGATGAGGAATCTCTTGTGTAGGCTTCTTGTCAAAAGCACATACAACTTCAATAACATCACCAAAATCATTTTTTATACTTTGACAAACAAAGGCTTTTTCATCTGATAATTGAAGTATGGAGTATTTTTGAAAGTCATCTTTTGCACTCTCAACAGAGATCTCGAGTGCAAAAGCATTGAAGGATATAAAGGCTAAGAGGATGTATCGAAACAATGGCTCTTCTCCTTTAAAATTTAACTGTTATTATGACAGCTCTTTAGTATCCACTGTTATATACAAAAGCAGTTACCCACTCAAGTAATGGATTTAAAACGATAAAAGCAAATATAGTACCTACAGCTGCAATACCGATGATAGTTTT
>Ga0256836_1000793_pt1 | contig 15730 bp, 17 predicted proteins | sample 4561380metaG_FD_185974 | JGI IMG/M metagenome (GOLD analysis project Ga0256836, IMG submission 185974) | Hydrothermal vent microbial communities from Guaymas Basin, Mexico - 4561-380 | ecosystem: Environmental > Aquatic > Marine > Hydrothermal vents | place: Mexico: Guaymas Basin | collected...
TGTAACAGCGATTGCTTCTGGGTCTATGAGGATTTCTCCCCTTCTTACAAGTTCTCTGTTGTATTTCTTCCAGTCTCTTTCCATGGCAGGATTATTTTAACCTACCTAATTTTTGGACACAGCAGTCTGGAATACGATCAAAACAACGCTTATTCTAATCACAGGGATAGATACGGTCGTATACTCGCTTACGTGTTTACCCCAGACGGTAAATAAGAGAAACTATCCCCCTTCAAAAATCGCCACAGAAGGCAAATCTGTGGACGAGAGGGCTATGCTTTGGTCGTTCTTACCTCCTTGAGATAGCCTACGGCTTCCTGAATGAAACTGCGCCAATTAGGAGTAAAGGTATCAAGGAGTGTAGTTATAAGGCTTTTCTTTTTCAGCTTTGAGCTCTCAAAGGCCACTAAAACTTCATCATTTTTGTCTTCAACTCCCAAAACAGTTTCTTGAAACTCTTTCTTTTCAGTTTCTACTGGAGTTTTGGCCATAATGTCGTTAGTGATGAAATCCCAGATGTCTTTGGGAACAGGAACCACTATAACGCCCTTTAAGAGCGTTTCTAACTCCTTCCAGCTCATAGAACGGGCAAGGGCAAAGGGCTCCCTGATGTGTTTTTTCCTCTCAATCAGGCTGATAACAGTCCTCTTGAGGAAGCCCGGAAGCTGGTCAAAGGGGATTTCCCTTTTGAGAGGCACTCCTTCCTTGCGATAGATTTCCAGCTTGTAGGTCCCGTTCTCCTCTTTCAGCAGAAAGCTAAAGGGAACTTCGGGATGGTCGTTTAGCTGTTTGATGGCGCTTCTAACTCGGCGTAGAACCTCAGAAGGGAACTTGTATTTACCAGTTGAGTTAAGCTCATTCTTGTACCACTCAACGAGCTTTTTGCCGTCCCCAATCCAGCGCTCACCGTAGCCTTTTTCGGCGTTATACCAGCGCCAAGCCCACTTATAAAGGGCGTAGGCTGTATCTCTAAGACCGTTGATAGGAGCAAAGGGAACCAGCTTATAGCCGAGGGAGTACTTACAGAGCGTTATAAAGTCGTCGTCAAAGACTACTTTGACATTGATGGGCTTGCCCCTTGCCTTGGTCCTCCTAAAAGAGTAGCCAGAGAGTATCCCAATATCCACCAAGTCAAACAATCCCTCAAAATGTTTCATAACCCCCGTATCTATGAAGCAGTTGTGGAACTCTATACGGGTATTCGCCAATATTTTGAAGCTTAGTTTTAGGCGGTTTAGACGCCTTCTATCAACTCCTATTCCTACTTCTTTGGCTATCTGGCGTAGTGAACCGATGGATATTTCCTTTTCCCAGTTGTTTTCCTGAGCCTTGAGCATTAGAAAGTCCAAAACTTTGCTATCAAGCGGAGAGGGAACATCTAAGGCGTTGTAGATAACGACTTTTCCCACTCCTAAGTCTTTCTCAAACTTGTGAATGGTTTGGTTGCCCTTTTTCTCAAGGACCCAAGTCCCGCTCATTAAGAGGTTGAAGTCAATCTTGATTTTCTGGCCTTGTTTTGTGTCGCCCCTCATACCCTCCTCCAACTCAGTTTAAGTGATTTTAACATAAGGTTTGTGATAGATAAGTTTCCTTATCTATCACTCTTGCACAAAGAACGCAATTTGTGATTTTTATTTGCGTGTTTTCAAACAAGTTTTTGCGTGTTTTCAAACAAGTTAGGATTACCTATTTGCGTGTTTTCAAACAAGAAAAAATCCTGAAAACTTTGAAAATCAAAGGCTTGACGCACTCTAACAGATAAGTGTATATATACACTTATCTCATATATTACCGGTAATAGAGCTTTAACAGATTTGCTAACAGATAGCCGACGACAACCAAGAGAGAAAGAGATGAAGAATTACTTTGCAAGGGGGTTAGTTTAAGTTTATTCTAACTGTTGATGTTCGGTTCTATCAGGTGTGTTATTCGTAATGTAGAATTTGGCGTTAGAATAAGAGTAAACTAACTAACAGAGTGGGCGATGGCGAACAGGAGCTCAGAGAGAGAGGCTTACGAAATAATCAAAAGGCAGTTCTACCAAGACCTTGAAGTAGTGGTAGAGCTGGCGAGAGAACTCCAGCTCCCTATGTCGGGGTCAGAGCTCCTTAGGTATTCGGGTCTGGTCGTAGGGGAGTATACAGTCAAGAAGAAGTACCGCTACTACAAACTGATGGGGGTTCTAACTGGAGACGAGGCCGACAGGGTGGAACGTTGGCTGGTAAGGAAAGAGAACGAGCCTTCAGAGAGAAAGTGGGCATTCAGGAGAAAAACGGAGCACCTGCTCAACCTCAAAAAAACTTCAGAAAATCGCTCCAAACTTGCTAAGCTAATCAAGTACTGGAGGAGGGCTAAAGCCCTATACAAATGGTTGGATGAAGCCGAGAAAACTACTCAGTCCTTATAAACGGAGCTCATGTGTTATGGAGGGAGATTTGACCGACTTTGGAAAGACTACCCGCTACTTTCGGGAGTGCGTCTTAAACAAAAGACCTTACATCAGGCCGGAATGGATAGAGAGAGCGAGAATTGGCGATATTGTAGCGAAAGAAATACAACCAGACGGAAGAATAAGAGTCTGGCTATATATTCCGGAGGAGAACCGATATTTGAGGGTAGTTTTCTTGGAAGATGGAGAAACTGTTCACAATGCCTTTTACGATAGAGGTTTTAAGGAGGAAAAGAAATGAGATTTAAGTATTATCCCGAAACAGATACCCTTTATATTGAACTGAAAGAGACTCCAAGCGTTGAGTCTGAAGAAGTATCAGATGGAGTAGTAGTGGATTACGACAAAAACGGAGAAGTCGTTGGTATAGAAATTGAGAGTGTTAGCCAAAAAGATAGCTTGGATTTGCCCTTTGTCGTGAAAATTCTGCCTGCTTCAGCGTGATGAAGAATACCGGAAATGGCACGAAGAGTAGATTCATATGAATTAGGTTAGGTGGGGTGATATACTATAACGGCAAGGTATTTTTGGAGATATTATGGAGTTAAACCAAAAGCTAATTAATGAGATTCTTTCAAGGAAGAAAAGAGGCTCAAAGTCTGAAAAACTTATGGAATATCGTGAGTTAATTTTCAAGCTGCATAGTTTGGGATTGAGTTTGCAGGATATTTGCGCATATCTAAAACAAGAATATAAACTAAAGGTAAGTCCTATAACCTTAAAGAATGCTTTCCCTGAACTAATAAAGCGTTTAGATCAGTTTGAGAAAATAGTGAGGAATATGACTAATGAAGAGCTTAAAAAAGCATACGGAATTATGCGTAAAGAACTTGCAAAAAGAGGAATGTTAAAGAAACCATCTATGGATTCATCTACTAACGGTTAAGGAATTTCTATTTTGGGAGTTAAGCGGGATACGGCTACGTTAATACTTCGCCTATCCCGCTGGGGGAGCTCCCCCAGACCCCCCTAACTTTGAAACTTTGAGGTAGTAATGAGTAAGTTAGGAAGGCGGCGAAAAAAAGAGAAAGAGGTAAAGACAAAAATAGTTGGAACGAGACTAACAGATGAAGAATACCAGGAGCTGGTAGAAAGGTGCGAGAAGTTAGGCATTACGCCATCTCAATACCTGAGACACCTGCTTACCAAGAAAGAACCGCCCAGAGTTGACATCAAGAAGGTTTTGGAGCTCTGCGAGGGCTACAAGGAGCTTGCAAGGGAAGTAAATGCCATAGGAGTTAACCTAAACCAGCTCACGAGATACGTTCACCTAAAGAGGGAGCTTGACATCAGAGTGCTGGAAAAGATGACCAAGATAGAGGAAGAACTTCGGAACCTGCTCTACCTAGCCTATAAGGCCATAGAGGAACGAGTAGATGCTGATACACCTTCAGCCAAGTAAAGGCGACTTAAAAAACAGGCTTATCTACCTTCTAAAGGGAGTAGAGAGCTCCCCCAGGCCGCCTGACAAAGTTGAAGTTCTTTACGGGGACGTGGCCACCTTCAGCCTAATTCACAAGAGCCACTCCAGGGAGGTAAAGTACTTCAACCTTCTCATAACCTTCAAAGAGAGCAAAAGGGAGCTTGAGCAGAAACTAACAAGGCACGGTAAGACCCTAAAAGAGCTCCATGACGAGATACTCTCCTACCTTCTCCCTTACGACCTTGAAGAACTTAATCTCCTTACCGTAGCCCACTTCGACACAGGCCACTACCACTGGCACATCACCGTAGACAATCAGAACCTAAAGACGGGCAAGGCGTTATACCTACCAAAAACAAAACTTACCATAAGGCTTTACGACCGTTTGAGGCGGTACATCTCGGCAAAGTACGGCATATCCCTCGGCATTCAACAGCCTTACAGCGTAGAGGTTGGCACTAAGAAGCTCATTGAAAAGCTCAAAGAAAAAAGGAAAGAGGGAACGACTCTAAAGAAAGAACAAGTAAAACAACTAATTACGGAACAGATAAAGGCTTTGATCCTCTCCGGAGACATCAACTCACGAAAGGACATAGAGGATTACGTAGAGCGGGTTTTAGGCCTTGAAATCAACCGTAGAGGCAAGAGCTACATCTCTATTCGCTACGGAAACGCCAAAATTCGTTTGAGTGGGGGCATCTACGATGAGTCAAGATTTAGACAAATTGCTGAAGCAATTAGAGGAGGAGAGGAAAAAGACCTTTACGAGCCTCCAGAGAGAGCTGGAGAGCTGGAAAAGGAACTACGAGAGCTTGTTATCAAACATAGAGACCTCATTAGAAAGCGATTACTATCGCATAAGAGAGAAACTCAACCGGATAGACAATCTGATAGAGGACAGGTTAGACAAAGCCGAGAGAGAAGCCCAACGGGAACTCAAGGAGCTCATAGAGGAGAAGAAATCAGCTTGGCTGGGCATCATACGGAAACCAATAGTGGAGCTGGAGAGGGAGCTCTCCTCAATTCAGGTAATCAAGCCGGCGTTCAAACTCACGATGAAAGTCTGGAAGTGGACTCTCCTGATGATTCTCCCGATTGGTTTTATCCTGGGAACAATTGGGGGAGCAATAGCAGGGAAGAAACTTGGAGAAGCAATAGGGCAGAGAGAATATCGAGAGAAGCTGGCAGAAGTAGAAAGGCTGGAAAAGAACTTCAAGACTCTAAAACCGGAGTGGGTAAAGGAGTGGAAGATAAAGAATTTTTACGACAAACAAGGGAGTTTTCCCTGTTTAATGTCAAAGGTAGCAGTAGAGATAAAGGGAGGAAAACCTTTTCTGTTAAACGATGCAGAAAGGTACTGTATTCCGTTAGACCCTCTCCACCAACGCCACATAGAACCCTAATTCAGAAGCTATATAGCGAGGCAGTTGTGGACTGGGAACTTAGAAGAAGAATAGAACTTGAGGCCATAAAGAGAATACCGCCAGAGGTGATTTTTCAGGACTTAGGGATAGAAGCAAGGAAGGTAGGTCATAGACTTAACATCTATGCCCCTTGGCGAGAAGAAACAGAGCCGTCCGTTTTTATAGAACAGAAGCCTCACGGCCATTGGGTCTGGAAAGACTTTGGTAACGACAAAGGGGGAACCTGGATAGACTTCTTTATGGAGCTCTACGGGTGGGACTACGTAGAAGCAGTTAAGTACCTGCGGGAGCGTTATCTAGGTGCAGACGTAGAGCTCCTAAGCGAAATTAAGCTTTCTGCTGACAACACCCTCTCTTTTGGCGGCCGGAAATATGAGCTATTAGAGTTGAAGGAGAGAGAGATTAAGCACCCTGCTCTAAAGAGATACTTGAAGGATAGGGGTATAACCAAAATTCCCAGCTGGCTTAGGGAAGTCCATTACAAGCTGAAGGACAAAAAGACTGGAGAGGTAAAGAGGTATTTTGCTTTAGGCGTTCAAACTATTTCAGGAAGCTGGATATTGAGGAATCCTTTGATAAAAATGAACTTGAAGCCTTCCGATGATCGGGAACATTCTTTCGCCTATATCTCAAAGAAGGGCAATAAGAGGCTTGTAATCGTGGAGGGTTTATTTGATGCCCTCAGCGTTCACCAATTCGCCCGTAGAGACGATTTTGACCTCATCATACTGTCTGGTACTGGCAACCTGAAAAAATTCGTTAGAAAGGGAATATATCAACGATACGATGAGATTATCCTCGCCCTTGACTTTGATGATGCGGGTAGGGAGGCAGAGAAGAAACTCTTGGAGGCTTTAAGAGATTTTGTGAGCAGAACTAGTAGAGTAATTACAGTTAAGAAAATCACAGGAAGAGGGAAAGACATTAACGAGGCGTTTTTAAAGCGTTCTCTTGAGTTGGTGGACCTAACGGAAGAAATTAAACCTTCTCAGGAAGATAGAGATTGGGATGGACCCTTGCTTTAAAAAAAGCAGAGTCCACCTTTAGTCCTGTTCTATGGGTTCCTTTTCTTCTTGATCACTCCTGCTTTTAGGCTCTAGGAGAGATGCTATTTCAGCAACCGTGGAACTCTCCAGCTTCTCCTCTATGATGATTCTTATCAGCCTGTTTAGCTTCTGCTCGTTGTTCCCGGCTATTCCGTAAAGGATGTAGTAAAGCCTTTTGGGTATGGAGAGTCTAACTGTTTTGTTCGTTCTCTTACCGCGTTTTCTGCCCTTCGCCATTCCTTCCTCCTAGATTTGTACTTTATGTACTTAGGAATTTTATTCGTTTTCTTTGAGGATTTCCTTAACGAAGTTTTCTGGTAAATCCAGAATCTCAGCTATTTGCTTAGAGGTAAGGTTTAATTTTTTGTGGAGCTTTAATATGTTCTTTTTTGGCTTCTAACTTGCCTTTTTCAAACCCTTTCTCAAGTCCCCTTTGGAAGAATGGGTCCTATTTCATCATCTCTTCAGTAATCGTGAGTGGCACTTACCTTTCCTCATCTACTTTTGATTATTTTTCTTTTGTAGAAAAGAATTGACTTCTTCAAGGCTGATATCTAAAAGTTCTGCTATCTCTTCTGGTTTTTTCCCTTTTTTGTAGAGGGACATAACTACCCTTTGTCTTTCTATTTCCTGACCTTTCCTCTGACCTATTTTTTGTCCCCGTTGAAAGAACGGGTCTTGTTTCATCATTTCTTCGGTGATCGTAAGTGGCACTTTTCTCTCCTCCAATAACCGTTCAAGCTCAAGTTTTAATCTATTTCGGTAATGTAGAGCTGTTAAGAGCTTTCTTATGTAATCGGCTCTTTCTTTCTCCGGTAGTTTAAGGAGCTCTCTGAAAAGCTCACTAAAGTATCTTTCTGGGTCTTCAACCTTGCACAGAACTGCAAGGATTTTATCCTCGATTTTCGGACTTTCCATTAGCTCCTTACAGGAGAGCTCCTTTATGTCCCTAAGCTGATATCTGTAAGAGACTTCATCTTCGTCTATAAAGTTCTCCATTCTAGGAGCTCCCTCCCCTACGTAAAGAACCATTTGGCGAATTTTTCTGCCCGGATATCTCTGCTTTAAGAGAGTCCAGTACTCCAACATTCTGAAAGGCATTTTTTTATCAGGGTAAGTCTGGAGCTCCAGGTGAAATATTGAGCCATCCTGAAGCTCAATCACAAGGTCAGCCTTTCTCTCTCTAACTGAAGGAAAGGTATTGTCCAGTATTTTCTTTCCTTTCTGGCCCGTAAGGAGTTCTACAAACCTGTCAGGAATTCTTTGGAGTAAGTCTCTAAGGAATATGTCCATCTTCTGCTTGCTCAACTTTTACCTCTCAGCCTCTCCTCTCTCCTTTTCAGGTAGCTCCACAGGGTTGAATAGGGCACTTCTAGGATTTTAGCGATTGAGGCTATAGATACCCCTTTCTCCCGGAGCTCCCTAATCTGGTCCCAGTGTTTATCCAGAGGCGACGAGAAGCTCCCTTTGGGCCTACCTAAGGGTTTACCTTCTGCCTTTCTTCGTTTAAGGGCCTCCTTCGTTCTTTGGCTGATTAGCTCCCTCTCAATCTCGGCGGCTATTGAAAAAGCCATAGCGAAAACTTTGCTTTGAAGGTCGTCCTTTAGAACCTGCCTGTTTTTAACGACGTGGAGCTCCACTCCTTTGCGAAGGAGTATGGACAGAAGCTCCATAATCTCCAGCATAGACCTACCTAGGCGGGAGAGCTCGGTGATAATGAGAAGGTCCCCTTGCTGGAGCTCCTCAACCAGTTTTCCTATCTTTCTCTCTTTCCAGCTCTTACGGCCTGATACGGTCTCCTCAACGAACTCTACGTTTCCCAGCTTGTTATCGTTGGCGTACTTGAGGACTTCAAACTTCTGGTTCTCAAGTTCTTGTTTGTCTGTGCTTACTCTCAAGTAAGAATAGATGGCCACTGCTACCTCTAAAAAGGTTATTAGTCCAAATTTTATCGGAGATTATTAGTGGTGAAAATCATTGATTAACAGCGAAATTGTTAAGGGATTAAACGGGCATTTTCATCAAAAATCCTGCCCGCAGATTAGGAAAACTTTAAGAAATATTTATCAACTTTGCCTCAGAAGAACTCACTCAAATAGTTGATTATGTGTACCTATACGAATAAGGATTAAATCCTTCTTTTCCACTTTGTAAATTACTAAAAGGTTTCCCCCTAAATGAAATTCCCTAAAATCTTTCCAGTTTCCAATAAGTTGATGGTCTTTAGCTTCTGGAGGTAAAGGTTTCTTTTCAAGCAATAGAGAAATGTACTTAACAAATTTCTCAAATTGTTTATCCGTCAAGTTTATCCTTTTAAGGTCCTTTTTAAATTGCTTGTGTCTTTTAAGATTTAACACTTTCCTTAACCTCAGAAATCAAGAAATCAAAAGTCACATCCTCAATGTTTTCCCCTTTTTTTACTTCAGTTAATACTTTCTGAGTCTCTTTATTAGGTATCCTTACAGGAAAAGGTATTCCTTTTTCCAAAACCACTTGCGCAAGAAAGATATTAACTGCATCAGAAAGACTAAGTCCGTAATGAGAAAAAATTTCCATTGCCTTTTTCTTAACATCTGAATTGAGATAAAGATTGCTACGCTCCTTCTTTACAGTCTCCATTTCAATACCTCCCTGAAATCCTTACCAAATTTAAATATACACAATATTTGTGTTAAGACAATCTTGCAATGATTGTCTCTTTATAACCCTGCCTGCAGGTTTAATGGCTCTGAGGAGCGCAGTAGGGAACTCCAAAAATCCCTAAAGTTCATTAATGTTTCATCTGCTCAATTTACTCTGAAAATACAATAGATGGAACATTTACTCTCCTTTCTCTTCCCGTTGGCGGTAGGAAACTTAATTTCCGATTAAGTAGAACCTTAATCGTGAGCTCACTAGGCGACTTTTGCAGCCGCTCTGCGGCTGGCTATATCTGTCAACAAACTTAAAGCTCTATTACCGGTAAAGTATGAGGTAAGTGTAATATTTAATAATTATGTAAGAGAAAGTGCAATGGAAGAAAATGCGATACGCTATTTAAATTCGGAATTAAAAGCACATCTGGAATCATTTATAAGAGATTTCCTGAAAAGGCATTTTCGAAGTAGGAAACTTTTTCTTTATTCCACCTTACAAACATCGCCTGAATTACTGGTAAAGATATGTCACGGACTATTAAAAGTTATCCCTCCAACCCCATATGAAGTTTATGAAACCAAAGAGCTACAACAGACTTTAAAAAGAAAATCCCACTATAAAGACGCAGTTGAAGATATTTCGACAAAACTTGCATTGGGACTTCCCGTTTGGCCATATCAAAGCTCCAAAATTCTCCTATTAGAACATTGTGACCCTCTCTTGGCTGGCTGGGATATTTATCATTTCCACTTATCAACAGAAAAGGATCCTAAGAACCCATCCTTTTTCAAGAGAACAGATGATTTGTTATTTGCTATGCGAAAAGGTAAATATTTCTTGTTATTAGATATACTCCCTCACAAGTGGAAATCTTTCATAGATACTTACCTTTTGGAAATTGCTAAGAAATACTGGCCACAAGCTGTTCCTACATTCAAAGGAAGCTTAGCCTATATTCCGAAACCGAAACATCATTATGATTTAGTAAATAGACGCCATATCAACGTCTCGCCTCAAGGAAACTCCGAAGTGTATATACCAGTAGGGGTAACTTTAGATGGAACTGCAATCAAAGCGGTTAATACTGCGCTTCAACTCTGGAGATATGTAAACAACAACGAAGTAGCTATAAAGTATGAAATAGGTAAACAATATGGAGCTGAATTCTTTATCGTTGTAAGAAGTTACATATGGCAGATTGCCTATGGAAACGAAAGTAGAATCTTCTTTTATCTACCACTTCTTTAAGTCGTGGGGAAAGATGACATTTCAAAAAGCCATATCAAACTGGGAAGCCTACGTATTACACAAACTATCTCCAAAGACTTTCCAGATTTATCGGCGTCGTTTAAAGGTGCTCTTTTCTACTATCGGAGACAGGGAACTCCCCCTTTCAAAGTCTGAAGTCGCCCACGCAATAGGAAATATCATCTCAAGCTCTATTAGAGAACAAACGATAGCAGCCTATCAGTCCTTGAGGAAGTTCCTCAGAGACTTTGCCGAGATAGAACTTCCAGAGGTCCCGGATTTTATAAAGCCGAAAACACGGAAGGAACTCCCCAAACCTGTCTCCGGAGAAGTATTCTGGAAAATGATAAAGATTGCAGAAGAAAGAGCAAAAGAAAGTTTCCCTTGGAAGCTGGCATCCATTATACTGATGGGACTTACAGGACTAAGAGCAAGCGAGGCTTTGTCAGTCAATCAGTTTAGCCTGGAAAAAGATAGCGAAGGAGTTATCTGGGTAAGAGTTAAAGGAAAGGAACGAAAGGAAAGGCGTATCCCCATGCCTAAGAACCAGTATACTGAATGGCTCTGGGAAAACAGACAGAAGGTTCTACCTTTAGGTGTACATTATCAGACACTCTATCAAACTATCCAATCTATCGGTAAAAGAGCCGGGGATCCTAACGTTACTCCTCACCGGTTGAGACATACATACGGAACCATGCTATCTCTCAAAGGCATTCCAGTTCAAATTATCCAAGAGCTGATGGGACATTCAAGCCTTGCAACAACAATGGGATACTTCAAGGTGGCTGATGAACAGAAAGTCCAAGCTGTAGGAAAAATAGAAAGCACTTGGGGTTAAAGACATGGCAGAAAGAAAAAACCAACATTTCGTACCTCAATTCTTACTAAGAAATTTCTCAGATAACGGAAAGCAAATTGGAGTGTACAATATAGCTAACAGCAGATACATTCCACGGACAAGTCTAAGAAAACAAGCATGCAAACGAAATTTCTATGGTAAAGATAAACAAATAGAAAAGTCTCTAAGCATTTTTGAATCCAAAATTGCTCCTATAATAAAGAATATCATCAATAATCATAAAATTCCTAAAAGGGAAAGCGAAGAATATTGCTTACTACTTCTATTTGTGGCAAACTTGTTCACAAGGACAAAAGGATTCTGGGCAGAGTTAGAAGAAAATATTAATAAGTTTTATAAGTTACTAATACCCGAAATCCAACCAGAACTTGCTAAATATCTGGACGATTTAAAGTTTTGCTTTCCTTCTTTTCCTATTTACGCTCTTGAACTATCAATTCCTATTTTTTTCTCTATCTTGGATTTAAACTGCAAATTAGTTCAGATACCATCTCCAAACGAAAAACGACATTTCATAATATCAGATCATCCCGTCATTCCCTACAATCAATTTACAAGATTAGCTCAAAAGCCAGGAGGTACTGAAGGATTTTGCTTAAAGGGAACTACGATTTTTGTACCCCTGTCGTACAAGCTTTATCTCGTTCTGTATGATAGTAACATCTATAAAGTAGGGAATAAACGTTCAATCACAGTAGAAGCCTCAGAAGCTGACATTTTCCAGCTTAACAAACTCCAATGTTTTCATTCATTTTCTAACATCTACTTTCATCCAGAACTTGGAAAAGAAGGTTTCATCAGGGAAATATGCAAAAGAAAAAAAGAAGTTAATAAATTTAAAGTTGCTAAATTCTTTAGCACAAAAGGAAACAGTACCCTAATTGCACTTTCTCATTTGAGATTAGGAAATATCCCAAAGTTGAACCTTTCCTTTTTCAAATTAACAAAGAAGGCAAGAAGAGAACTTAAGAAAATTGCAGAAGATCGTAATAGGTATAAGAATATAAGGGATTAAACTTCCTCTTGAGAGGAACCTATCTTTTGTAGATTCAACTAACAACTTAAGCTATCCTAATAATGCAATACCTAAACTTCAGGAGGGAACGTGCCAGGGACCGTTCATGAAAACGTCAAAACGGCGCTACTCAATACGCTAAGAGACACACTCAGCTCCTACAGAGAAGACCCTTCTCTTGTTGAACCAGAGTGGAGAATCCATTACAAAGGCAGAACTTACATAATAGACATTGCTTTTAGAAACCTAAAGCTCGTATGCGAGGTGGAACCTTCCGCATCAGATAGAACCATCGGTTTTAGACAGCTGGAAAATTACGCTGAAAAAGCACTTCATATAACCGGACAGAGTAAAGTATTCGGCATTCTGGCTTGGGGGCTTGACCCCAGAGGAGAGACATGGGAATGTGAAGTCTATGAGTTCTTCTTTGATGAAGATGGAAATCTCGTTAATAACTTGCTGGGCAATAAGCCAAAAATTGAGATAGTGGTCCCCATCGCAGCAAAGGGCTTTATTCCTCTAACAGCCGAGAACTTCCTGAGTATTTTCTTCCCAGTAAAAGAATACTCTAAAGAACTCGCAGAAATATTTAAAAGCCATTTCGACGACGAAAGAGTTAAAACACTTTACGAAGTTTATAGCAACGCCCTTCAAATAATCTACGGTAAAGGAGAACTGAGTGCAGAAAAAGTAAAAGAACTCTTCATAACCCACACCATTATCCAGATGATAGCCGTTGCCGTGCTTAACAAAATAAGAGAATCCATCTTTAGACCAGGAGAACTGGAAATATTAACAGGTAGCGGTAGAGACTTTAGCATCTCCCTTCCTTTCCTTGAATGGTGGTATAAGCTAAATCTCTTCGGTAGACTTGAAAGCAAAGAAGTAAAGTTTTTTGAAAGACTCTCAAAGGAGATTGGAAACAAGGTCTTAGCCTTCAACTGGAAAGAGAAAACAAGGGACATATTCAGACTTCTCTACGAGGCTTTTATAAGTGAGGAAGACCGTAGGCAGTTTGGGGAATATTACACACCTCCCTGGCTCGTTAACTTCATACTGGAAAAACTCGGTAGCTTAAAGGATAAGCTAATTATAGACCCGTTCTGTGGTAGTGGAACATTCCTTGATTACGCTTTCAGGAAAAAGGTAAGAGAAGGGAAAGATGCTGACAAAGCTTACCGGGAACTCCTTGGTTTTGACATAAACCCTCTTGCGGTATTTCTTGCAAGGGCTGAACTTTCCCTTTCCTACTTCTACCTTACAGGAGAATTCCCCTCAGTGCCTCCCCAAATTTTCTACGTTAACAGCTTAGAAGCTGTCAACAAAAATTCAATAGGAAAATTCTGGATATTTGAAAAAGGGGACGTTGAACCATTGTTCCTTTACAAAATTAGTGAGCTAACGAATGCAATAAATGTTTCAAAACTTCTATCTAAGAAAGGAGGAATTTCACTCTCCAAGTTTATGGAGTTTGAAAACACTCTTAGCTACCTGTTGCGGAAGTTAGAACAGGAACTTCAGAGAAGCCGAAAAGGGGCAGAACGGTTCTACGATAACTTCGTAGCAAAGCTCAAAGAAAAAAAACCAGAATTAGCTGCTTACTTTGAAGCTCTTGATAAAGAAAATGTCATCAATCTCATTGAAAAATACGGAGATGGAGTCTGGAGCATCGCAATTACTTCTCTATACTCCATTGGCCTCCTTTTCCTTGAAAAAGAGAACAGGGAAATCTACGTAGTTTCAAACCCTCCGTGGATACAATTAACGGAACTAGAAGGAAAATACGGAGAATTTGTAAGAAACAAAGTACAACAGTATTTTCCTTCCGTTCCTACTCAATCCTATGCTGCAGGAGACATTGCAAGTCTGTTTTTGAGAGCCTGGAGAGAGTATGGGCAAAAAGTTGCATTTGTGGTTTCTTCAAAAATAGCTTACGACAACTCACGTTATGGAATAGGAAAGCTCCTAACCTACGAAGCCGTCAAAGATAATTGCACTGTATACTTCATAGACTACGATGTATTTAAGCACGGAATACCTCCTTCGGTAGTTATCTATGGAACCGGCCAAAACCTCGCCTGCAGAATGAAGCCTCTTGCTTCCAGAATCAGCAAGGATACAGAAGAAGTTTCCCTTGAGGAAAAGAAATGTGAGAACTACACAAAGTATATAGAAGCTCTAAAACTGTACTTTAACTTAGATACAGAAAAACTGGCCAGCTGGTTAGGTGTTACTCGAGTTCATAAGATGGGAGTCTACATTAGGGGACTCTTTGGAGGCGAAAAGAAAAAAGGTAAAGAAAGCTATGCAGGTTTAATCCTCAAGGATGTTAACTGCAACCTATTTCCCTGCAGAGTAAGATTGTGGAACACTGAAAGTTTTGTTGAGCTTGAAGACGAAAATCTCATAAAAAAACTAATCTACGTAGGAAAAATATACCCATTCTGGGTTGGAACTTATAATTGTCTTCTATCCGATAAAGGAGAAGAAGACCTGAGAAAAACACTATATGAGTTTCTAAGGCAAGGCATTAGATCATCAGACAAGAAAAAAATAGAAACTTTGATTAAAGAACTAAAGCAAAGCAATTTAATCAAATTGAGAGAGAATAAATGGTATGTTATAAGTAGAGCAGACCGGACGTTTACTGCAGTTACACTAAGAGGTAATGGAAGGGAAATTCCAGAGAGCCACGTTTCACTATTAGAGATGGACTCCGAAAGAAAAGCCTTCTATTATTCCGGAGCTTTGAATTATCTTGTATGGAAAGTACAGAAAGGTTTCATCCGTCACCAATTCGCCCGTCCTTTCCTTGCTATAGCTGTAGCTAATTTAGAATGGCGGGAGAAACCGTGGCAATATAACATTGCTAAAATTTCAAAAGAGCTCCACCATTTGATAAAGAGTAAAAACCTTTTTGAGGATCTTCCTAAAGGATTTCCCGTTCAAAGAGCTATTAAGATTATGCTTGAAGATGAGGAAATTGCAAACATATTTCTAAGGATGGTGGATATATTTGACAGCAAGATTGATCCAGAGAACCTTAAAAGAGCTTTATCATTGGTGAAGAAATCATGATGAAACTAAATGAGGATAATTCTTCTCGTTATAACCAGCCTACTCGTATCGTTTCCATCATTTTCTCAAGAGTGCTACAAACTCCTCTACATCATAGACGGAGATACTATAAAAATCCTCTACCACGGCAAAAAACCTCAGTAAGACTATTATGGATTGATACTCCTGAAAGTCGCAGAAACCGGAGAGCATATTACTAGGCAAAAAGAAATCATCAGGATGTAGAAACCATCATCTAGCTGGGAAAGAAAGCCAAAAAGCACTTACAGGAACTGCTTGTTGGATACAGAAAGGTTTGTCTGGAATTGCTGTGTCCAATAAAAATTTCTCTGCCGAACCGACCTATGACGAATAACCGCTTTGTTATGTTTTCTATCCCGAACTCATCGCCAGAAACATATTGACTATCGCAACCTTAAACACCAACTCCTTCCTAATGTTCTCAAATCTAACACTTGAAACATACTCCCCAAACCACCTCTTGAAACTTGAGAAAAAGCCCTCTACCAGCCACCTCTTCCCGTAACCAACGGCTTCCTTCCACTTCT
>Ga0256836_1000794_pt1 | contig 15707 bp, 18 predicted proteins | sample 4561380metaG_FD_185974 | JGI IMG/M metagenome (GOLD analysis project Ga0256836, IMG submission 185974) | Hydrothermal vent microbial communities from Guaymas Basin, Mexico - 4561-380 | ecosystem: Environmental > Aquatic > Marine > Hydrothermal vents | place: Mexico: Guaymas Basin | collected...
CTCGTCGAGTACAGCGGGAGGTATCTGGCACTGCTCAAGCTGACGAAGGCCCTCAAGACCTTTATAGCGGCTTCCCTCGTCGTGGCTATATTCTTCCCCTGGGGAATAGCGGGATATTTTGGCCTGACTGGTCTCTCAGCGGACGTCGTCAACCTACTCTTCCACACGCTCAAGGTCTTCATCCTGCTCTTCATCGTCGGAAGCGTCTTCAGGGCCGTGACAGGAAGGCTGAAGGTAACGCAGGCCGTTGACTTCCTGTGGAAGAACGTCTTCTTAGCCTCGCTCGTCGGCTCGCTCCTCCTCGCGATGGAGGTGATAATGTGAAGGCGCCGATACTCGTCCCAACGGTGCTCAAGAACTTAACCAAAAAGCCAGCGACCAACCTCTTTCCGAAGACGGAGCCAGTGCCGGTTCCGGAGGACTTCAGGGGAATGATAACGTACGACGTCGACAAATGCGTCGGCTGCAGGATGTGCTACAACGTCTGCCCTGCTGGAGTCTTCGTCTGTCTCCCTGAGATAAGGAAGGTCGCCCTCTGGACGGCCCGCTGTATCTACTGCGGACAGTGTGTTGACGTCTGTCCTACCGGAGCCTTAAAGCTGAGCAAGGACTTTCTGGTGGCGAGCTACGACAACCACGACGAGAGGTTCATCCCCCTCAAGCCGGAGAAGGTCGAGGAAATCAAGAAGAAGCTTGAGGAGCAGAAGAAGGCCAAGGAAAAGGCCAAAGCCGAGAAAAAGGGGTCAAAGTAGCCCCTTCTTTTTTCTCCACTCGTATAGGGCCTTTAATGCCGAGTAATGACCCTTCTCAACGTCCGCAAGGTAGAGGTAGACCTTTCTGAGCTCCTCGTTATCGGTTTCCTCCGCCAACTTCCGATAAATCGTCTCGGCGAGCTTTTCAGCCTCCATGGCGTTAATGAGAACGTCCTCAAGGTCCTCGACCTTCCAGAACTTGCCGAGAACGTGGGTTCCTTCAACGCTCGGAACGTTCACTTCGGCGAGTTCTTCCCCGTACTTCTGGCGATAAATCTTGTAGAGCTCATCACCGTGTCCCTTGGACTCCTTGCCGAGCCTTTCAAAGGTCTCATAGACTTCCTTGGGAAGGCCGAGCTCTTTTGCCCTCTCGGCCAGCTTCAGGTAGGTCTCAGCCTCCTCGTATTCGCCCCTAATCCAGTAGCTGAGCAGTTCGCGCTCGTTGAGCTTCTTAATTTCCTCCAGAACCTCAACCACCATGTCAATCACCCAACCGTTCGTATTCCCTCTTCAGGGCCTCGTAGTGGCCTTTTTCAACCTCGGCGAGCGTGAGGTAGAGCTCCCTCAAACGCTCGTCTTCAACTTTCTCCGCAAGAGCCTTGTAGGCGTTCATCGCTATAAGCTCGCTCTCCATCGCGGCTTCGAGAACTTCTCTGACCTGGTCTGCCCTCTCGAAGCGGTCAAGAACAGGAAGAACTTCAATGGGAGGTAGCTTCGTCAACGGCTCCCGACCAAAAGAAGCCCTGAACTGCCTGGTGAGTTCCTGCGCGTGCTTCTCCGAGTCTCTGCTGAGCTTAAGGAAAGTCTCCACGAGGCTCTCGGGGAGGCCAAGGTTCTTCGCCCTCTCGGCCAGTTTCCTGTAGAACTCGGCCTCCTCCCCCTCACTCGCTATCCAGTAGGCCAAAGCCTCCTCGTAGCTCAGTTTCTGGAGCCTCTCAATGATTTCCTCGACGTTCAGCATTCCAACCCCCGGAATAATTTGTCGGCGGGCCTAATAAGCTTTTGTCAGCGAACGAGCCATATCGCCAAGAACATTGCGATGTAGGCGAGAAGACCAAGGATAACGTGAACGTAAAGAAAGACACGTTTCCACCTCGGCGAGAGAAAGTAGAGGGCGCCGGTAACGAGGGTCAGAGACATGAGGGCGAAGCTGAGATAGCCGAGCGTGTTGTGGTCAATCATGTCTCCCCACCGGAAAGACGTAGAGCGGAGCACCTTCAGTTCCAAGGAGCGAGGCAACCTCATCGTCATGGAAAGCCCCAACCGCGACCGTTCCGAGGCCGAGGGCGGTTGCCTGGAGGTAGACGTTCTGGCCGATGTGGCCGGCCTCCATGTGAACGTACCGGATTCCCCTCTCACCGTAGACTTCAGTTGTCCTCTCATAGAAAGCGACGAGAACAATGTCAACGGGAGCACTACCGACCCACTCCTGGTCGAGGCAGGCCCTCTGGAGCTCTATCCTGTAGTCGCCGGACTTTACCAGCTCAAGTGCGTGTTTCCCGGGGATGTAACGGTAAATTCCGAGTTCAAGGCCCTCAACATTACCAACGACGACGTAGACCTCGAAGGGATAAGTAGCGCCCGCACTCGGGGCCGAGCGGTAGCCGTTTGAACTCGTTATTCCCTGAGCAGACCAGAGGAGCTGAGAGAGCTCTTCAAGGGTTAGGGACTCATCACGGTAGGAGCGGACGCTCCGCCTCTTCGCTATCGCCTCCTCAACGCTCATCTCACCCCTCAAACGGGGCTCTGGAAGAGGCACAACCTCACCCGAGGCCGTCTCAACGGTCTCAAACCTCAGACCTGGCTTGAAGATTAGCAACAGCGGGAGAATGAGGGCCAGCACAAGGGTCAGGTAGGCAACCTTCCGGAGCATGTGATTAGTTGGCGCCCAACCTATTTATTCCTTCACCTCGAAGCGAAGAACCTCGCCATTCCGGACGAGGCCGATTCCAGCCTTTTTACCGAGAACCTCGACGAGGACGGTGTAATCGGGCTCGCTCAGGTTGACCTTCAGGTTGTAACGCTCGACGAGGAGCGAGCCGAGTTTGATTTCGAGCTCCCGCTGGGAAAGCCGTTTATTCCCGCGAACCTTAGAGCGGACGGCGAAGGTTCCGTCTATCGCTTTTCCAAGCTCGAGGACGGCCTTCGCTATTTCCTCCCACTTAGCAGGAACGAGCCTTTCGAGGGGAACCACCCTCTGTATCGCCTGCGTCTCGAAGTTCCTCAACCGTTCGAGGGCCCCTTCCTTTGGCAGGGGGGTTTCAGCGAGGAGGACGCCCCGCCAGTCCGTTCCTTTAACCCTCACCCTTCCGAGCGCCCACTCAAGTTCGAGTATCGCGTCGCCCTCCCGCCCGGGCGGTGCCGTTACGAGGAGAATCATTTCCGCTCACCGATGAACAGGTTTTTATATTGAAAGGCCTTAAAACATTCGGTGGGTGAAATGGAGGGTCTTAAGCTTTACCAGTCATACGAGGTCTACGGTCTCTCGGCCAATCCCTTCGAACAGCTTGCCAGCGAGGGGATAAGCGACGTCGAGAGCATTCATGTTTATCAGGAGGTGGACATGCGCCTGCAGATGATAGTCTCAGAGGTAATCGGCAACAAAAGCTCGATAGCGCTCAGTATTGTCGGGCCCCTGGGAATGGGCAAAACCCAGAGGCTCAAAACGCTCGCGAAGGCCATAGAAGAGAACAAGGGCAAGGCCATATACGTCAAAGTCGATACCAACGACATCCTCAAGCTCACGCGCGACATCTTCTACGCGCTGAAGCCCCCCAAGAGCAGGACGAACATATTTCTCGAAAACCTATCAAGAAAGCTCGGCTTCATCGACAGGCTTGAGAAGATGCTCAGCGACTCGAAGGAGTACAAGAGCAGGGACATAGCAGAGCTCCTCGTCGAGCAGATGAGCAAGTATCCCTACTGCGCGCTCCTCCTGGACGAGCTGGAGAACATGCAGAGCGCGAGGGAGCACGAGAAGATTCAGTTCTTCGAGATGCTGAGGCACTTCATAAGCACGATGCCGAAGGGCTGTATCGTTGCCTTCGCCTGCGTTCCTGAAGCTTATGAGGAGTACACGAAGATATTCCCTGCCTTCTTCATGCGCCTCCACTACGAGTTCAAGCTCCGCCCGATGAGCCTCGACGAGACATTCGAGCTCGTGAAAAAGAGGCTCAACCGCGTCAGGATAAGGGACACCGACGACCCGCTGTATCCCTTCACGGAGGAGGCGATAAGGCTAATCCACCAGCTCGGGAAGGGCAACCCGAGGCAGATTTTGAGACTCCTCCACTACGTCCTCAGCGAGTCTGCCAAGCACAAGTTCGACCCGATTGACGACTACGTTGTGACGACGATTCTCGAAGAACCGAAGAGCCTTGAGGAGTACCTCACGAGGATTCCAAAGGAGTACAAAGATTTGGTCGAGGCTATAGTTTTCGAGTTCAACGGAGGGCCCGTAAGCTACATACAGGTCGCCAAGGTCGTTAAGAAACCGGGGATGCAGGTTTATGAGAGCCTTAATGAGCTCATAAGGCTAGGCTTCCTCGTCGGCGACCCGAAGGGCAACTACAAGGTTCCGGACTACGTCAGAAAGTTTTTAGAGGAGGGGCAGGCGGAGAAGCTGAAGGGTGAGTGAGTTGCCGAACTACGATACCCACGTGCTCAGCGGGATAGTAACCTACCCAATAGCGGTGCTCATCGGCGAGCTCCTGAAAGTCTATGCCAAGCTACCGGTTGAGTTAACATCAACGGCGCTAATCCTTGGATACGCGTTCTACGTCCTTGGAAGTGATTTGCCTGACATGGACCACCCGGACGCGCTGATTCACAGGGGCTCAAAGCCAATAGTCAGCGTCGCCGCTGGAAGCGCCGTCTTCCTATGGGCGGGGGGGTTCGTGCACATGAACCCGGTGTGGCTCGACCCCGTTGTCTCGTGGGTTGCCGGTGCCTTAGCAGGTCTCGTCGCGTGGTACGGCTTCACGTGGATTATGCCCAGGCACAGGGGAATCGTCCACTCGTTCCTATTTGCGGCAATATACGGCGGACTGGCCTTCGTCCTCGTGAACTACGGCCTGAAGATGGGAACCGGCGTCGGCCTCTACGCGGGGCTCTCCGCTTTCCTCGGCTACACCCTTCACCTGCTCCTTGACCGCTCGGTCAAGCTGGTTTAATTTTACCCATTTTTGTGCAACAAGGCTTTTAAGTAACCCACGTTAGGAAAGCGCGGAGGTGGGAGAGATGTTCAGCCTTGGAGGATTCTCACGCGGTGGCGAGTACGAAAAGAAGCTCTGGGACGTCCTCATCATCGGAGCTGGCCCAGCGGGCTTTACGGCGGCGATATACGCCAAGCGCTTCGGCCTTGAAACGCTGATTATCAGCAAGGACCTCGGCGGAAACATGGCATTGACCGACCTCATAGAGAACTACCCAGGCTTCCCCGAGGGAATAAGCGGTTCGGAGCTGACCAACAGGATGCACGAGCAGGTCAAGAGGCTCGGCGTTGAGGTGGTCTTCGACGAAGTCGAGAGGATTGACCCCGCCGAATGCGCCTACTACGAGGGCCCGTGCAAGTTCACCGTGAAGACCAAAAACGGCAAGAAATACCGCGGGAAGACGATAATCATAGCGGTCGGAGCCTCGCCGAGGAAGCTCAAGGTTCCGGGCGAGGAGGAGTTTACCGGAAGGGGAGTCTCATACTGTGCAACGTGCGACGGCCCGCTCTTCAAAGGCAAGAAGGTGGTCGTCGTCGGCGGTGGAAACACTGCTCTTCAGGAGGCCCTCTACCTCAAGAGCATAGGCGTTGATGTAACGCTCGTCCACAGGCGCGACAAGTTCAGGGCCGACAAGATACTCCAGGACCGCTTCAAGGAGAGCGGAATCCCTGCGATACTCGACACAGTCGTCACCGAGATAATCGGAAAGGACAAGGTCGAGGCGGTAAAACTCAGAAACGTCAAGACCGGCGAGGAGAAGGAGATGAAGGTCGACGGAGTCTTCATCTTCATCGGCTACGAACCGAAGACCGACTTCGTCAAGCACCTCGGCATAACCGACGACTACGGCTACATCCCGGTTGACATGTACATGCGCACCAAGGTTCCGGGCATCTTCGCGGCCGGCGACATAACCAACGTCTTCAAGCAGATAGCGGTCGCGGTCGGCCAGGGAGCGATAGCGGCAAATTCCGCCAAGGAGTTCCTTGAGAAGTGGGGAGAGAAGAACGGGGAGTGATTAGCCCTCCGTTCTCTTCTTTAGCTCTTCCTTCGTCAGGTAAACGATTTCGTTGGAATCGCCGATGATGTATGGTTCTCTCGGCAGATGGGACTCTCTTGTTACCGCACCAACACCCGCAAGAAGAGCCTGAACGAAAAGAAGTGCCCCAATTTTTTCGTCAAGCAGGGAGGAGAACGCAAAGCCTACAATTACTGCAACGGTTACGGAGAGCAAGAAACGGTAGATTTTTCCACCGTTGACCTCTCGAAACGGAACCTCTTCATGCCTCTCTCCAAAGTCCTCGGGAGTAACTCTCATTCCCACACCTCCACTTCACTATCCTCGTCGTCCTCGAAGAGAAGACTCTTATCCAGTGTCAGGGCAACGAGGAAGACTATCAAAATTCCCCAGGGCAGGAGCTTCAAAAACAGCCAGAGACCTTCAACCAGGCCATCTCCCCTAAGGAGTGACTCAACGACGGTGAACATGAAAAAGTTCACGAACAGTAGGACCAGAAAGATTCTGCTGAACTCCTTACAGTCGAAGCGCTTTTGATTCTTTCTTTTCACCACGTAATCACCGAAGTAACACACTTCTCCGAGTTTATTAAGTTTGCCGTTTTCCGCCATCCAGGACTTCCAGAGTTCAGCCTTCCCCTCAAGTTCCCGAAAAACTTTCGGTCAAAGATGTTCATCCTTGAGCATAGAGTTATATAGTCGAACGTCGAGCTTCGCCCGGTGATGGACATGGTGGTTAGACCGAACGTTAAGGAGCTCCCCGGGCCGAAGGCCAAGGAGATAATCGAGAGGAACTTCAAGTACCTCGCAACCACAACCCAGGACCCCGAGAACCTCCCGATAGTCATCGAGCGCGGTGAGGGAATAAGGGTTTACGACGTTGACGGAAACGTCTTCTACGACTTCGCGAGCGGTGTTGGTGTCATAAACGTCGGCCACGCCCACCCGCGCGTCGTCGAGGCGATAAAGAAGCAGGCCGAGAAGTTCACCCACTACTCGCTCACCGACTTCTTCTACGAGAACGCCGTCGTTCTGGCAGAGAAGCTCATCGAGCTCGCTCCTGGAGATTTCGAGAAGAAGGTCGTTTACAGCAACAGCGGTGCCGAGGCCAACGAGGCCGCTATGAAGCTCGTCAAGTACGGGACCGGAAGGAAGCAGTTCCTGGCGTTTTACCACGCCTTCCACGGAAGGACCCAGGCCGTTCTGAGCCTTACCGCCAGCAAGTGGGTCCAGCAGGACGGCTTCTTCCCGACCATGCCAGGCGTTACTCACATACCCTACCCGAATCCCTACAGGAACACCTGGGGAATCGACGGCTACGACGAGCCCGACGAGCTCATAAACCGCGTCCTCGACTTCATCGAGGAGTACGTCTTCAGGCACGTCCCGCCCCACGAGGTCGGTGCGATATTCTTCGAGCCGATACAGGGTGAGGGTGGCTACGTCGTTCCGCCGAAGAACTTCTTCAAGGAGCTCAAGAAGTTCGCCGACGAGTACGGAATCCTCTTAGCTGACGACGAGGTTCAGATGGGAATAGGCAGGACTGGCAAGTTCTGGGCCATCGAGCACTTCGGAGTCGAGCCCGACCTCATCCAGTTCGGTAAGGCCATCGGCGGAGGACTTCCGTTAGCGGGTGTCGTCCACAGGAAGGAGATAAGCTTCGACAAGCCCGGAAGGCACGCGACAACCTTCGGTGGCAACCCCGTTGCCATAGCCGCTGGAATAGAGGTCGTCGAGATTGTCAAGGAGCTCCTTCCGCACGTCCAGGAGGTCGGCGACTACCTCCACAAGATACTCGAGGAGCTCAAGGAGAACTACGAGGTCATAGGAGACGCTCGCGGTCTCGGTCTCGCGCAGGCCGTCGAGATTGTCAAGAGCAAGGACACCAAGGAGAAGTACCCCGAGCTCAGGGACAGGATTGTCGGAGAGGCGGCGAAGCGCGGACTCGTCCTGCTCGGCTGCGGCGACAACAGCATACGCTTCATCCCACCGCTCATCGTCACCAAGGAAGAGATAGACGTCGCGATGGAGATATTCGAGGACGCCCTCAAGGCCGCCCTCAGGTGAAGTTTTTAACCCCTTCCCCCTTTTCTATTCCGGTGGTTGAATGGACGAGGCACTCGTTGAACTCTCAAGGTACGCGCCCTACGCCTTCGCGGTTGCAATAGGCCTCTTCGGACTCTACATTTGGCTCAACCGCGAGAAGTTCAGGAGCGTCAACGTTGTTGCAGTTGCAGGAATTTCAACGGCCCTCGTTGCCGTCGCCACGAAGGTGGTGAACATACCCGTGCCGGCAACGAACGGCTACTTAAACTTCGGTGACACGATGGTAATGTTCGTAGCAATGCTCTTCGGACCCGTTATAGGGGCCTTTGCTGGAGGCGTCGGCTCGGCGCTTGGAGATGTCCTATCAGGCTATCCGGGCTGGGCACCGATAACACTGATTATCAAGGGTATTGAGGGTCTTGCCGTTGGCTACATATCCCAGAAGCTCGAGGGGACAGCCGGCCTCATAGTAGCAGGGACGATAGGCGGAATCCTGATGGTCTCAGGCTACTTCGTCTTCGAGTACTACGCCTTCGGTTTTGCCGCAGCGTACTCCGAGCTCCCCGGGAACCTTGTACAGGCGGTTACTGGAATAATCGTCGGCACGGGGCTGGCAAACGCAATAAAGAAAAGGTATCCAGAAATCGAGAGCCTGCTTTAAACGTCGAGCTTCTCTATTTCTTCCCAGACATTCTTTTCTTCGAGAAAAGGTTCAACCGAAATCCTGCGCGAGGCCTTCTTAATCTGACCAAGGTAGGCCGAGTCAGCTATGACCGCATCGTAGCCAAGCTCTTCTATGCGGTAAATCTTAAGCCCGAGACCCGTGAGGAAATCCTTGGAGTGCTCGATAAATCCCGGCCCCGCAAGCATGACGTCAGGGTTCATGCCATCGTTCTTAAGCTCCTCAATCGCCCTCAGGACGACTTCCCTGAGCTCGTTCATTTCGGGGCACCTTCCACGATTTTTACACCGCTCGACGTGCCAATCCTGTTGGCCCCAGCCTCAATCATAGCTAAAGCCTGCTCGTAGGTTCTGATTCCGCCGGCCGCTTTAACGCCCATCTCCTCACCAACTACCTTTCTCATCAGCCTGACGTCCTCAACCGTCGCCCCACCGGTTCCGAAGCCAGTGGAAGTCTTCACGAAGTCCGCTCCGGCCTCTTTGGCCAGCTCGCAGGCCTTGACCTTCTCCTCCTCGGTGAGGTAGCAGGTCTCGATTATGACCTTGACCTTTGCCCCTCTCTCGTGGGCTACCTTGACGACCTCCTCTATGTCCCTCTTCACGTAGTCGTAGTCCTTATCCTTGAGGGCGCCTATGTTGATGACCATGTCGAGCTCGTCGGCACCGTCCTCAAGGGCTTTCCTCGCCTCAAAGACCTTAACCTCTGTCAGCGTCGCGCCGAGGGGAAAGCCTATGACGCTCGCGACCTTGACGTCGGCCTTCTTCTCGCTCAGGTAGTCCTTGGCGAGCTTGACGCGGTAGGGGTTAACGCAGACGGCGTAGAAGCCGTACTGAATCGCCTCATCGCAGAGCCTTATGATGTCCTCCCTTGTAGCGTAGGGCTTGAGGTTGGTATGGTCTATGTAGCGTGCAATCTCACGGGCGTTCATGACAACCACCTGAAAGCAGGTAGCTTAAAGGACTATTTAGCGTTTTCTCTCCCCCGTTTGGAGAAAAACCTGAAGCATGGAGAATTTTCAAAGCGCATCCAGCTTTCTCAGTACGGAAACCAGCTGATTTTCCACCCGGGGCTCCCCGAGGTCAGGTTTGACCTCTCCCCTGGCTATGGCCTCAAGAACCTTAACCGCGTTGTCCCAGTTCTCCTCCAGCGTCCTGCCCTTGGGAATGGGGTTCCTGAGGACGTGCCAGCGCCCGGTTTCCTCGGAGTAGACGAGAATCCTCGGAATGTAGTCGATGTCCATGAAGGTGTTGTCGAGGCTCAGCTCGATTCTGAGGCCGTCGAGCTCGATGTAGCCCTCCTCCCTGAGCTTCCTCTTCCAGTCCATGTTCCGGCCTCAACGGGGCAGTTTAAAAGCCCATCGCCAACTTTATATTTGGGAGAAGGAAAAATATCACCCGAGGTGATTAGCATGGAGAACCCGTTCGAGATTACGGCGGTTATAGCGAGGGAAATCCTCGACAGCAGGGGAAACCCAACCGTTGAGGTCGAGGTTTACACCCCTGTCAGCATGGGACGTGCCGCGGTTCCAAGCGGTGCCTCAACGGGCACTCACGAGGCGGTCGAGCTCCGCGACGGCGGAAAGCGCTTCCACGGCAAGGGCGTCAGAAGGGCGGTTGAGAACGTTAACAAGATTATAGCACCAGAAATCATTGGAATGGACGTCACCTGGCAGAGGGACATCGACATGCTCATGATTGAGCTCGATGGCACCGAGAACAAGAGCAACCTTGGAGCAAACGCAATCCTCGGCGTTTCTCTCGCGGTTGCCAAGGCCGCCGCGAACGCCCTCGGGTTGCCCCTCTACCAGTACATCGGCGGAACAAACGCCTACGTCATGCCGGTTCCGATGAGCAACGTCATCAACGGGGGTGTGCATGCTGGCAACGAGCTGGACTTCCAGGAGTTCATGATAATGCCCGTTGGGGCTAAGAGCTTCCGCGAGGGAATAATGTGGGTCTCAGAGACCTACCACACCCTCAAGAAAGTCATAGCCGAGAAGTACGGCAAGAACGCCGTCAACGTCGGCGATGAAGGTGGATTCGCCCCGCCGATGAAGGAAGTTACAGAGCCCCTCGACGTGCTCATAAAGGCCATCGAGGAGACGGGCTACAAGCCGGGAGACGAGATTGCCTTTGCTCTCGACGCCGCCTCGAGCGAGTTCTACGACGAAAAGCTCGGCAAGTACGTCGTTGGTGGAAAGGAGTACGACCGCGGAGAGCTCCTTGAGCTCTACAAGGAACTCGTGAGCAAGTATCCGATAGTCTCGATTGAGGACCCGTTCCACGAGGAGGACTGGGAGGGCTTCGTCGAGATAACCAAGGAGCTCGGCAGGAAGGTTCAGATAGTCGGCGACGACCTCTTCGTCACCAACCCGAAGAGGATAAGGAAGGGCATCGAGCTCGGCGCGGCAAACGCGCTCCTCCTCAAGGTCAACCAGATTGGAACGCTCAGTGAGGCGATAGACGCAGCTTACACCGCCTTTAGGGCCGGCTATGGAGTCGTTGTCTCCCACAGGAGCGGAGAGACCGAGGACAGCACTATAGCCGACATAGCCGTCGCCCTCAACGCCGGCCAGATAAAGACCGGCGCTCCGGCCAGGAGCGACAGGAACGCCAAGTACAACCAGCTGATAAGGATAGAGGAGGAGCTTGAAGGAGTGGCAATATATCCTGGCAGGAAGTTCAGGAACCCGTTCCTCTGAGCTCACCCTTCCTTTTTCCCTTCCTTGCTCTCCCCCTTCTCATCAAGCATCTCCCGGAGGGCCCTTCTCTTGGCGTCCAGTATATCGCAGACCCTGTCGAGAACTTTAAGGTACTCCAATATAGCTTCCCTGGCGAGCTCCCGCCCGTAGCCGAGCTCCTCCAGCTTTTTTCTCAGCGCCTCGTGGTACTGGATTGAGATGTAGAGGGACTGGAGGGCAAGCTCGTTCGCCTCCCTGAGGTAGTCCCAGCCCTTTTCGGTGAGCGTGTACTTGATGAGCTTTCGCTTTCCGTGGTACTCTTCCTTCGGCTCCAAGAGGCCTTCCTCGACCATTTTGCCCAGCATGGTGTAGATGTTGCCGTGGCTCGGCTTCCAGGTGCCGCAGGTTATCTTCTCGATTTCCTTGAGGATTTCATAGCCATGGGCCTCGCCCTTGAAGCCGACAATGACGAGTATGAGGTGCCTGATGGGAGCGAGGAACATGTTCTTCATGGAACGCTCGGGCATAACACCACCCCGAAAGGCTTATAAGGTTATGTCTGATTCAAACATATCGCAGGATATGTCTCTTTAAGAGAGGTTGCGCTCATCCCCTTAAAAGGTTTGAGGTGGTGGTAATGGCGTGGAACGACTGGATAGCAAAGCACCCGAAGACAGTGCTCGCTGTATGGGTCGTGCTCATCGTGGTTCTAGCGCCTTTAGCGGGGAAAATCGGTGAGCTGACCGATTACAGCACAGAGCAGATGGTGTCCCACAACATAGAGTCCATCAAAGTCCAGGACATCGTGAGCGAGGAATTCACGGGAGCCCAAAACGAGAACATGACCTACCTGATAATAACCAACATCAGCGTCAACGACGAGAACGCGAGGAAAGCCTATTACGCGTTTAAGGACCGCGTTGAAGGCAAGTACGCCACGAACGTAACATCTTACTACGACGCTCTCGACATGCTCTGGGACATGGACTACGAGCTGACCCTCAACATCACGAGGATGACCGCCAACATCACGGGCATTCTCTACGATGCCGTAATCAACAGCGAAAAGGGCTTTGGGCAAGTGCTCAACCTCACGTACTACCTCAAAAACACGACGGAGATGACCAAAAACAGCCTCGTGGGCGCCGCCCAGGGTTACCTCGCACTCAAGAACAACTTAACCTCCCTCTGGAACCAGACCGTTCTCCTCCGGAATGCCCTCAACCAGACGGATTCTGCCTACGTCGCCCTCCATAAAAACCTGACCTCAACGAGCGAGATGCTCAGGGGCCTCAACTCGACTCTGGCGAAAATGAACGGTGGTCTCTACGCCCTGAACGCCACTTACGGCAGGACTTACGCGGGGGTTGTGGCGGTTCATAAGGCCCTTCTCTCGAAGGGTGCATACGACAAGGACAACATCACCCAGGGGGAGGCTCAAGAGATAGCTTCCCAGACCGGAACAACGCCCGAACTCGTCTACGCTGTGTTCAGCGCCATACGCCCAATCTACCTCCAGAGGGGAAGTTCGGGGATAACTGACACCCTCCTGGCGAACGTGACCGAGTCCATAATCCTGGCGGGAACCACGGACGAGCAGAAGCCCCTCGTCGAGGCCTACGGAACAGCTTTCTACCTCGGCGTTAAGGCCTTCGACGAAAAGGCCGGAAGCGAGCATGCACTTCAGAACATGGACGAATCCCAGCTGATGAAAACTGTTTCGGAGATAGCATCGCAGGCCCTCCAGAGCCTGCCCCAGCTAATCGCCCAGGGCAACCAGACGGTGAGCGTGCCCGGCTTTGGAACCCTAGATGCAAAAACGTTTGCATCAATAATTGAGACCGCGATTTCGCTCGGCCCAGAGCCAGCCCCCGAGGCCGTTGAGAACGCAACCGTTCAGCTAGGCCTTAGGTTCATCACAAAGGCGCCCGAGAATCCTCTCGCAAACGTCGAAAACCCGGAGGAAATCCTGAGGATCCTCCTTGTCAGGGGGCCTACCCCGGAGCTTGAAGCCAAGCTCCTCACCGCGGGAATTGCCAAGATGATGAACGGCACAGGCGGCCAGCTCGGACACGTCATCGTCCAGACGGTAATGGCCTACGACCCAACTGCGGAGGGGGTTCTCTCGAAGAACGCGAGCGTGCTCGAAGAGGCCACCCTGAAGGTCATAGAGGGAATGCTTAGCAACACAGGGGTTGAGCTGGATGAGAACGTCCTGAAGGCCGTCTACGAGAGCAACGGGGACGAGAGGGTAATCGAGAACCTCGCCAAGGAGATCCTTAAGGATGGAATAATCAAGCAGCTTGAGAGCGCGAACGTCCCGAACGCCGAAAGAATAGCTGAGAAAATCGTGGAGGTCGTCGCGAAGGATCCAGAGGGGATAATAAGCGGCGAAAGGCTTGAAGACGCGACCATCGAGGTAATCGCGAGCATGAGCGAGGGCACGGTTCCGGAGGGTGCTGACATAGACATTACCGAGGTAGTGAAGGAGCTCTACGAGGGCGCCGACCCGAGAACCGTCGCAGAGGAGATCTTCCTCAAGGGCGCGGAGGAGCAGGTGAGCCAGATGAACGCCACAGCGATCCCTGAGGAGTTCAAGGGGGTCTTCATGAACCTCACGAAGGCCGTCGTCGAGAACTACCCGCTGAGCGATGAGGAAATCGAGAGCCTCGTCAAGGAAACCGTCCTCTCGATGATATCGAGCTACGCGAAGGACAACCCCTACGGAGTCGAGCTAAAGTTCAACGAGACCCTTCTCGCGGATATAGCCTTCCGCTTCAAGGACAACCCCAGCGCGATAACGAGGGAGGACGTCAGGCCCCTCGCGGAGGAGCTCTGGCCCGTCATCAGGGAGAAGGCCGGAACCTATCTCAGCATGCTCAAGAGCGAGGACAACACCACGATTCTGATAACCTTCGTGCCCTTTGGAAAGCCGGGCCCGGACAGGGACGAGTACCTTCACCGCGCCCAGAACGCCACGAAGGTCAAGGAGATAGCCCTTGAGGAGTTCAGGAAGTACTTCCCAGAGGCCTCTGGAGCCCTCGGTGGAACGCCAATTCAGATGCACGAGATGACCGAGTACGGCCAAAGAGATAACCAGAAGACAAGCCAAGCGAGCATCATAAGCGCCCTCATCGTGCTGTTCATCCTCATGGGAGGTGCTCTGCTAGCGACGTTCCTGCCCTTCACTGGCGTCGCGACATCGGCACTTACAGCTTTAGGAATAGCGTACCTGCTCGCGAGGGGTGGAATCCTCAACATTGGAAGCTGGGCCCAGATGCTCACCATAACGACCGCCCTCGGCCTCGGTATAGACTACTCGACCTACTACGTCCACCGCTTCAAGGAGTACATAGCCGAGGGCTACGACCATGAGAAGGCCGTCGCAGAAGCCCTCGGGAGGGCTAAGGACGCCGTTCTGGCGAGTGCCTTCACGGACATCATAGCCTTCGCGAGCTTCGTCCTGGCCTGGGAGTTCCCGATATTCCAGCAGATGGGAATAGTCGTTCCATTGGCGGTCATAGCGGTGCTCCTAGCAAGCCTGACACTCATCCCCGCAATAACGGCCCTCATAGGCGACAAGCAAATATTCTGGTGGCCACGGCACATAAAGCACGTTGAGACTCTCGACGTCCACGAGAGGAGCAGAATAGCCGAGTGGGTCGTCAACCACGCCAAGGTCGTCCTGCTCGTAGGCCTCCTGATAGCGGTTCCGGCGACGTACACGTTCTTCAACTTCGAGGGAACCCATGACATGAGCCTCTTCCTGCCTGAGGGAAGCGAAACACTCACCTTCATGCAGCTGAGCCAGGAGAAGCTCGGAGCGGCCATAACCTCGCCGAACTACGTCATAATCGACCTCGGCCACAGCGTAACGGACGAAGACCTTAAGGTGATAGAGGAGATAACGGCTCATATAGAGAAAATGAAGGGAGTTAAGGCGGTCTACTCTCCAACCAGGCCCTACGGCGAGCCGGTGAACAACCTGACGCTGTCAGCGGTCAAGGCACTCGGAGGAGACAGGTTCATCTCAAGCAAGGGAGACAAAGTGATGATACAGGTGGAGTCGGTTTACGAGCCGACCGAGGAGGGAGCCAAGGAGCTCGTCAAGGCTTTAAGGAGCTACATGGCCGAGCTTGAGAAGGAGGGCAAGATAAAGGAGGGACTCGTCGGTGGAGGAGCGGCGCTCTCGATGGACCTCACCGACAGGATAAACGACATCTTCTGGCACAGGATAATCCCAGTAGCTTTAGTGCTGATGTTCCTCTCGCTGATACCGACGCTCAAGGGACTGCCTGCTGTGGTATCGACGATGA
>Ga0256836_1000797_pt1 | contig 15654 bp, 13 predicted proteins | sample 4561380metaG_FD_185974 | JGI IMG/M metagenome (GOLD analysis project Ga0256836, IMG submission 185974) | Hydrothermal vent microbial communities from Guaymas Basin, Mexico - 4561-380 | ecosystem: Environmental > Aquatic > Marine > Hydrothermal vents | place: Mexico: Guaymas Basin | collected...
CAATATATAGGAAAGAAAGTATAGCTATTTTGATAATTTTTACTAAACCAATCTAAATCAGGATACTTAAAATGTTTTGGTAATTTCTGTAAATCTTGTTTTATCTCTGATAAACTCTTTTTATATTTTTCCCGAAATTGTTCGTTGGCACAAATTTTGCAACCAAAAAATCCAGAGTCATTTAAAAAATTATTTATCGTTGTTTTAATTTGATACTGAGGATGTTTAGTGCATTGCAAAATGATTTTTGTTTTTGATCTAGTCTTAAAATTTTTTAAGAACCATTCTTTTGTAAAATTTACTAATTTAAAATCTTTATTTGAATTTTTTTTTAAATATTTCAAACGATTTTCTAATTCTTTTTTAGTAATAATATAATTATATTCTTTATTTAAATAACAATTGTGCTTTGGAACTGGTTTTGATTTATAAAGATATTTTCCTTCTTTTTTTATCACTTGACCGCAAGTTTTACATTTAAAAGTGAAAATAGAATGTCTAATATTATCTTTGAATTCTATGTTTATTAATTCATAATGTTGCGAATAATATCTGTCAAATAATTCTTTTATTCTGTTTTTTAATTTTTCTTTCATCTGAAACCTTTTTTAAAAATATTAAAAATATTAAACAAACTTATAATTTAATTATTTCTGAAAGGAGCGTTCTTGGAAATTATTACAAACAATATTAATACATCAAAAGAATTTCTTAAATGTAAATTATCCCCATTATATTTTATTGAGAATTATATTAAAATTCCTGTGCCTGGTGGTTTTGTAACTCAAAAAGAATCAGATCTTTGGAACTCAACCCCAAAATATCGTAGACTTGTAAAAATGTGCTACGTTAACTCACCAATAGATAATATAATTTTTATGGCGTCTCGTCAGCACGGAAAAACAACAACGATTTCTCAAATAATGCTTTATTATTTAATTTTCTTTCCTGGATTAAAAATAGAAATGCTTACTTTAACGAAAAAGAACGCTGAAGATACAGTCGAGAGAATTAAATTTATGTACTCTCATCTTCCAAAATGGTTACAAATTGGTTTTTTGGGTAAAGGAGATTATAAAACATATATTGAATTTTCAAATAAATCGAAGTTCAGTACGCGCTACATTTCAGGTAACATCAGTCCTGATACCGTTGCTCGTGGTATGTCTGTGCCAGTGCTGTGGATCGATGAGGCTGCGTTTATCCCACATATGGAGGAAGCATGGACGGCGGCTCAGCCTGCGATTTCTGCAGCAAGAAAATTTGCTAAGAAAAATAACTTTCCTACTAAAATTATTATAACTAGTACACCGAATGGTGCTGGAACTAACTTTTTTTACAATCTTTGGGTTAGAGCGTGGGACTACGAAGAAATCTGGGATTTCGAAAAAGAATTTCCAAAACCGGATGCAGATAAAATCGTAAATAGCTCAGAAGAAAAAAACAATTTCGTAAGACTTAAAATCCACTGGAGTGAAACCGGTAAAGATGAAGAATGGTATAAACAACAAGTAAAAGAATTAAACTTTAATATGAGAAAAATTAATCAAGAGCTTAACCTAGTATTTCTTGGATCTGAATATACTATTTTTCCAGATGAAATTCTTTCCGAATTCGAACCTAAATCTCCAGTTGGTAAACTTGACATAGGATATGGAAATTTATTTAATCTTTATGAAGATATAAATGAAATACTTGAGCAAAATAAAGATGAAATTTTTATTCTCGGGGTAGATACCGCGGTATCAACTGCAGCAAAAGCCGACTATAGCGCACTCGTTTTGACACGAGCAAGTACTGGTGAGCAAATCGGAGAGTGGCATGGAAGGATATCAGTATTAAAAAGATATGCTGTAATTATTAAAAAATTGATTCTTAGTTTAATTAATTTATATAATCTAGATGAAGATAATTTAAAAATTATTATAGAAAGAAACAGTATTGGTTTAGGGGTTATCGAAGAATTGCTTTATGATTCTGATTTTGATTTCGGTCCATTTTTAGTAAAAACAGAAATAAGAAAAGGAGAGAAAGCTCCTGGTATCGCTACAAAAAAAGATACTAGAGAGAAAATGTTTGATTTATTATTATCGATGATAAATGAAAATCCAAAACTTGTAAAAGGACCATTACTCCAAGAAGAACTTAGAAATCTTGAGCAAAAAGCCAATGGTCGAATTGAAGCTGGGAAGGGTGCTCATGATGACTTAGTTATGGCTTATAATTTTACTTTATTTTATAGAGATATGTTAATCAAATCTGGAGTAATAACAGAAAATAAAAAATATAGCGAAATAAAATCAAAAATACTTGAGACTGCAATTAATGTAGCTTTTTCTAGTCTTACTAATTTCGAAAAAAGAGATAAAAGAACAATTGAACAAGTTATCATAGATCATGATGAACAAGAATACCAAAAGAAATATAAAGAACTTTATAAAAAATGGAAACCGATAGTAGAAAAAGATACGGATATCGAAAACTATAACATTTTACTATTTTAATTTTAATTAAAAATAAAAAGAAAGGATAAAACATGAAAAAATCTAAAATAAAAAAATTAAATATTAAATCAATTACAGAAAACGGTGAAGTCATAGATCAAAAAACATTAAAAATGGTAAAACATTATCCTGAGAAAAAGTATTTAATTCTCAGTAAAAATGATTTCGGTAAAAATAAAAGAATAAACGCTGGGATTTTTAATAAAAAAACAGAATTTATTGTTTCAGAAAATCATTCCCTTTTAGTATATAATCAAAAGAATAAAACAATTGAAGAAGCAAATTTATCGGAAATAAAAAAGAATCCCGAAAATTATTTTATGCTTTACTTTATTCCTATTTTTATGCACGAGCAAAATCCTTATGCTGAAATAGATTATATTGACGACTTTGGAAATAAAATTCATGGATTCGTTGCTCTTAATTTTTATCTTGGTACTGTAATAGGCAAAATAATTAAAAATCCAGAATTATTATATAAAATAAACGAGGACGATTTTTTAACTGAACAACAAAAACTTTTATTAAAAGGAATTTTAACTATTAAAAATAATAAAATTGATCTCGATAAAAAATTTATTCTTTCAAGTAATTTTGAGACATTACTTGGAATTTTATTTGAAATATATGATGATAAAATTTATTTTGATAATATTAACATTTATATTTTTAGTACTATTTTAAATTTATTAGGAGCAAGCTATAGTATTAGAAAAGTAAATAATCAATTTCAACTTAGATTTAAATTACCATTAATTTTTAAATACTTTTTCAAAAAAAGATTTAAATCATTTTTGATAAAATACTACGGAGTTGAAATATATAATAGAAAATTAAAAATGATAAGAAATTATAAATTAATAATTGATACAGAAGAAAACCCTGGAGAAGTCAAAGAAATAACTTATAGTAAATATAAAAATATTTATAACGAGATTTTTCATTCAAGAAAAAAGAGAAATCTTAATATAATTGATTATATTAATCTTGGTATAATAGAATTACTTCCAATGAAAGATTTTGCTTTAATTGAAATTAAGAAAGATTCAAATCTTGATAAAAAGCAATTATATGATTTTGTAACAGAAGGAAGAGATAAGGGAACTAATTACTTTTTATCTGGAGCTCCTTTATTGAAAAATTCAGATGGAGATATTCTAGCAGTAGCTGCTATCTGGACAGAAGATGCAGCTATGCAAGCAGATAAAAGCTTTGGAATTAAAAATAAAAAGAACACTGTATCTCATTTAACCGGACAAGTTTTCAACTGGATCGATTTAGATGCAGTTCTTGGGCTTTATAATTTCACTAAGTAAATTAAAGAGCCCTCTGCTCTTTTTTTGTCGTTAAAAAAAGAAAAAGAGCAAAAAAAGATATTTTTGAAAAAGCTTCAAAATCAATATCTGAAAAAAACATTCTTTTAAATAAATATAAATATATAATAATTTTAAAATAATCATTAAAGGAGAATGAATGTTTGAATTAACAACACATCATGATTTTGATAAAATAAAACAATACTGGTTTACTCTTTATGAAACAGAAGAATTAAATCAAGATGAAACAATAAGAATTGTACCTCAAATTCAGATAAACGAAACTAAAAAAATATTTACATCAAATAGGCAAATTAGAACTTATAATGAATTAGTAAATTATATTAATGAACTTGATTCTAAATATGGTCTTGGTAATGTTGGTTATAGTATTTCTGCAGCTGTATTCAAATATGATCCAGAGAATAAAGATGAAAATGGAAATATAAAACCTCCAAATATTCAAACATTTAAAAGAATTAAAAAAGTTGTAATTGATATTGATTTTCATATTTTTAATACAAAAGAAAGATTTATTCTTGGATATCTAGAAGATGAATACATCAAATTTGCTCTTTATTATATTTATTTAAATATAGCAGAAACATTAAGATCAAATCATTTAGATGTAATAAGACCAGTTCTTGGAGGACTTACCGGATCGGGGTTACAACTTGTTTTTGATATAGATAGAGAACTTACTAAAGAAGAAGCTATTACATTTTTTAATTATCTTAAAAAAATTATTTCTGATGCTAAAAAAGATATTATCTTAAAAGACTCTCTTGGTAATTTCAGTAAAGTACAATTTGAAATTGATAAAACATTTGCTGATATTACTCATGTTCAAAGAGTTATAGGAACTATTAATCAAAAATACAAAGTACTAGCTAAAGATTTCGATGTATTTAATTTACAAAAAGTAGATTCTGAAATAGAATTAATTCTTAATAAGATTAAATTGGATTCTGAAGGATTGCCTATTGATACAAGAAATAAATATATTAAACTTGTCGAATCAATTTTAGCTAGAGTCAAAAATAGCTTACTTAATGAAAGCAAAAGTAGTATCGATGCAGATGATATTCTTAATCAAGCTAGAATTTATCAATACAGCAATAAAACATTAATCCGACCAAGTGAGTTAAAAGATGCTGAAAGAGATTTACTTTATGCTTTAAAAGAAAACGGAATTAATGTTGTAGATTTAATTAGAGATGATATCGAAATTGCTCATGAATCAAGTAATCATATAGCTATCAAATGTCCGTTTCATGAAGATACGAAATATTCATTTGCAATTTATTTAAATGATACAATTGATATTTTTTATGATTTTCATGATGGCAAAGCATATACTTTAGTAACTTTTTGGGAAAAATTTTATAATGTAAAAAAATCTACAGCGATTTCTCAAATTATTCAAAGAACCGGAATTAAGCTTAAAAAGAATTTTATTAAAGAATACAATAAAATAGAAGTAATTGAGACAGTTGATGCCTTACTCGATAAAGTCGATATTGAAAACTATGTTTATTATAGACTTGCAAATAAAAATAGAACTTGTATTGTTAGACATAAAGATACAGGAGAAGCATTTATTTTCGATGGGGTAAAAATGCTTGCAATGCATGTTCTTGAAAATCAATTAAATGTTACTGACGCAGATAAAGAATTTATTTCTACTTTTATCGAAGAATTCGAAAAGAAAATTTTACTTGAAGCTTTCGAAGAATTCAATCCTGGAAAACCAACTGTATTTCAAAGAGAATTTATTAAATTTGTAAATCTTTGGGTTCCAAGTAGAAATTATAAAATGGCTCATGAAATTGCAAAAGATATATCAGAAATTGAATTGGAAGATTCAATTGAGATTATTAAAGAAAAATGTCCTTGGACTTTTAAATATTTATTACAAATAACTCAAAAAGGAAATCTTTTATGGTTTATAAATTGGCTTGCAAATACTGCAAAATTTAAAGTAATGCCTACTATTCCAGTTGTATTCGGTAATCCTGGGGTTGGTAAAAACCTTTTTGTATCTACGATTATTGAATGGTATCATAATCAAGAATACACTAAAGTTCTTAATTCAGATAGAGTTATGTCTAATTTTAATAGTGTTCTGGAAGATGCAAGTTTTATTGTTCTAGATGAAGGAGATATTTCGAGTTCAAAAGATTTCGATGCTTTAAAATTTCTTTCTGGTAATGATAAAATTGCTATTGAGAAAAAAGGCGTCGATGTTCAAATGAAGTCGAGGTACTTTAATATTATTTTATTTAGTAATGGCGAAGTACCTGTTAGGCATCACTTCAACGACAGAAGAGTACAATATTTCTACACCGAACAAACACTTATTCAAAGTTGTGCTCAGTGGGGTCTTAGTATTGAAGAATTCATAGAAAAAGTTAAAGAAGAGCAGGCAGATTTTTGGGCTCTTTTATTAAAAATTAAACTTAATAAAAAATGGAGTATTAGTAACGAAAAAGATAAATTATATATTATTCAAATTTTAAAACAACATAGTTTTGGTGAATTAATTTTAAAATTATTAAATAATGAATGGAAAGATATTGCTTTACAATTAAATGAAAATGTTCAAGATCCAACTTTAATGAAAGCAAACTTAGAGCTTCTTTCTCAAATTAAATTTCAATTTGAAAAAGATGGTCAAATTTCGCTCACCTTGATTAATAGATATTTAAATGCTTTAAATTTTAAATATAAAACTTCAGTTCAACAATTCATTAGAATGAATAATCTTCAAGAACTTGGTATAGATATTATCGTAGATAACGAAGATGTAAAAATTCAAATCGATAAAAGAAAATTAATTAATCTTGGTAAAATTAAAAATCTTTTAAAATTAAAAGAAGACACTGAAAGAATTAAAAAAGAAATCTTTAAATTAATTAAATTACATGGAGAATTTCAAGCAGAAAAAGAGATAGAAAATGCTGAAGTAAAAGTAGAAATTGAAAACTTAGAAGAACAAGAAGAGCAACGGCAAGAGTTAAGTGCACAGGGAAGTGTTCAGGGGAAAGAGCGCAATGATTTCAATGATTCTCCGCCGAATATTTCGCCGCCAAATATCACAGATATCAATGGAATAGAGCCACCGGAAGCACCTCCGATAGATCCTTTAAATAAACTTCCAGGATTCGATTAATCCTGGATAAAGGTTTTTGATGTCTAAAAAATTATCTTATCAAGAATTTATCTCGCGCGCAAAAAAAGCTCATAAAAATAAATACGATTATTCTTTAATCACTGAAGAATTCTGGCAAAAAAATTACAAGCATAATCAAAAAACTAAAATCCCTATTTTATGTAAAGAGCATGGTATATTTTATCAAACTGTTTTTGATCATTTACAAGGACATGGTTGTTTATCCTGCGCAGGAAAACAAAAATGGTCTATAGAAAAAATTAAAAATGATTTAAAAAAATTAAATCTTAAATTCATTAAAATTATCGAAAATAAAAACTTAAAAAATAAAACCAATTCATTACCTAATCAATATATTGAATACTTTTGTGAAAAACATGGCGCACAAAAAGGTAAAGTTAGAAATGTTTGTAAAAATGGTTGCAAATTATGTTCATTAGAAAAAAGAAAAAAGCAAAGTAGACAAAACGATTTAGATTTCTGGCAAAAAAGGATAAAAAATTTTAAATTATTGATTACTAAAGAAGAGTTTAAAAAAATATATACTAATTCACAAAAAACGAAAGTTAAAGCTCAGTGTGTAAAATGTGGCAAAATACACTCGAGATCATTATTTCAACTTTGGCAAAAAGGAACATGTTCCTGCCAAAAAAATAAAAAATTACTTAATCTCGAAGCTTTTTTAGAAAAAGCAAAAAAAGCTCATAAAAATAAATACGATTATTCTTTAATCACTGAAGAATTCTGGCAAGAAAATTATATAGGAAAATATAAGACTAAAATTCCTATTATATGTAAAAAACATGGAGTATTTTATCAAACAGTTAATGATCATATTTATGGCTCTGGGTGTCCTAAATGTAATCAAAGTAAAGGTGAAAAAAGTCTTAGACAATTTCTAGAAAAAAATAATATTAAATACATTACAGAATATCAGGTACCTGATTCTAAATTAAGATTTGATTTTTATCTTCCTGAATATAATTTAGCTATCGAATACGATGGTGAGCTTCATTATAAAAATACTAATTTATCGAGTCTAAAAAAGACAAAACAAAGAGATTTTTTAAAAAACAGATTGTGCTTTGTCTATCGAATTAATTTAATTAGAATACCGTATCATTTCAAAAAAAATTTAGATAATTATTTAAATTATATTTTTAAAAGAGAAAATATATTTAAAGGTTAATTATGCATTTTCAAAGTTACTTATCAATCGAATTTTTATTATATATAGGAAGATGGATACTAAGTGCTTTTGTGATGATGCTTCCACTTTATTTAATTCAAAAATATCATTTAACTGATAAATTTGGAAAATATAAAGAATACATAGATTTAATGCTTGTACAAATATTTGGAGCTTTTGTATTTTGGTGGATTGATCAAATGATTTTCAGGTAAAAAATTTAAATAGAAATTCAAATATAAATTTAAATAAGAAATATGAAAAAATACAAGGAGCTTTATCATGTTAAAAGATCATGAATTTAAAACAGATACAAAAATAAGAATTATAGCTGACGGTAGTTGTCTTGGAAATCCAGGTAAAGGAGGGTGGGCTGCCCTCCTTCAATTTTTGTCCCACGGAAAAATAAAAGCAGAAAAAGAACTCTCCGGTTGCTCAAAATCAACCACAAATAATCAAATGGAATTAAAAGCAGTAATTGAAGCTTTAAAAGCTCTAAAAAACAGTGCTAGAAATTATCCAATAGAAATTTATGTAGATTCTCAATATGTGCAAAATGGATTAACTCAGTGGAGAGATTCTTGGGAGTACCGAAATTTTAGAGGAGTAAAAAATATTGAATTGTGGAAAGAGTTGTTCGAAATTATCGATAAATATAAAAATGTTTCTATCATTTATGTGAAAGCTCATACAAAAAATTCAAATAACTCTGAAATCGAAAAATTAAATAACAGAGTAGATAAAATAGCAAGGGATAAAGCAAAAAATTGCTAAAAAAACAATTTAATTTATAACTCTTTAGATTTCCCTTGAAATAAAAATATTGAAATAAAATAAAAGGAGAGAAAATGAAAGTAAAAGAATTTTTAAATTTAATGAAGTGGGCGAAAGCCCACTTCAATGCGCGCAAGCTTAAAGCGCGCGACCTGAAGCTCCTTCGGGAGCTATATGCGACCTACGCAAAGTAGGTCGTTTTTCTTTTTTTATTTGCTAAATTTTTTTAAAAGGATCTAAATGAGCGTTCAAAATCAAAATCAATTTAAAAAAGCATATATAATCGATACAAATATTATTCTTCAGAATAATCAAGCTCCATTTCTTTTATCTGATAATGGAGAAAATTTAATTATTATAACAGAAACAGTCTTATCAGAACTTGATAAATTTAAAGTTGGAACGGATGATATAAATTATCAAGCAAGAGAATTTAATAGAGCATTAAGTGATGCGGAAATTATATCAAGATTAACAAACTCAATTTTAATTAAAAAAGTTAAAGATAATCAAGAAACTTATATTTTAATTTTAAATAATTTAGATACAGAATCAGAAATTAATGATGATAAAATTATTAATACTATTATTTCTACAAAAGATAAAATAAAAAATGTTTTTGGAGTGAATGAAGAAAATATTATTTTTGTATCTAATGATATTCTTTTTAGGACAAAAGCAATTTTAAAAGGAGTTAATGCTCAGCCGTTCTTTAAGGAGCAATTTAATAATAATATAGAATTCATTAAAGAATATTATATCGATGAATTAATGCTTAATAAAGAATTTTTTCAAGAAAATGAACTTGAAAAACTTGGAATAAAAAATATTCCTGAACATATAACATTTCTTAAAATTATTGAAAATGAAACAGGAAAATTATATATTTTAATGAGAGAACTTAATGGATTTAAAAAGATTGATTTAAAATCAGGTATTAATTATTTTGGAGTTAAACCAAGAAATCTTGAGCAACGTCTTTTAATGGAAATGTTGACTGGAGATATAGATATTGCTGTCGTGGATAGTGTTGCTGGAACTGGTAAAACCTTACTTGCTCTTGTTTCTGCACTTGAACTTTTTAAAAAAGGAAAATGTGATTCAATTACATATATAAGAAAAACGATTATTTCTGGAGATAAGCAAGATGAACTTGGATTTCTTCCGGGAAATTTACAAGAAAAACTTATTGGATATCTTTTTCCATTAAAAGATAATATCGAAATGATAATTAAATTAAAAAATAAAAAGAAAAAAAGATGGACTCAAGAAGAAATTGATGAAGCAATAAAGAATTTTGAAAATCAATTTAATATTAAATATGAATATTTAGGACATCTTAGAGGTAGAAATCTTAGCGGATTAATAATTCTTGATGAAGCACAGAATTATACTATAAATGATATAGTAACGATTCTTAGTAGAATTACAGAAGGATCTAAAGTATTTATTCTTGGATCAACTAAGCAAATTGATAATCCTTATCTTAATAAATATAATAATGCTTTAACATTTCTTTTAAACCAATGTGGAAAAGATGAAAATGTTAAAGTTCGTGGAATGAAATTAGAAAAAGTTGAAAGAGGTAAGATAGTAGATTGGATAGAAAAAATTACAAAAGAAAATTAAAAAAATAAAAAAATAAAGAAAATTAAAAAAGAAGAGAATCGGTTAACCGATTCTCTTCTTAATAACCTTATATTGTTCTTTGAAGTTATCGAAATCATTTTCTATGATCTCTTTAATTTCTTCGTCATTAAATCCTTGCGATGCCAGATTTCTGGCAATCGCATCAATAAAACTATTGAAATCTTTAAGGTCTTCGTCTGTCAATTCTATTCTATGAAGATTTGTGTTTTCTTTAATCTCATTAAAATCTATGCTTTCTTTGAGGCGATTTTTAATCGCCTCAAGCGCTATTATTTCTTTTTCAACTCCGTTGAATTTTTTCATAATACCTCCTTATGTTTTTTTATTTTCGTAAATAAAAGAGATCGCTCTCTTTCATTGATATAATTTCTATGATTATATTAAAAACATTTAAACAAAAAAAAGTATAAATTACTTTTTAAATTAAAGGAGCTAAAAATGAAAATTATTGTAGATGACAGAGTAGTAGAAAGCACTGAAAAAGTTACTTTTGAACCTGATATCATAGCAGATAAACTTGCAGGAAATGAAGTTAATGCTGTTACAGAAACTGGAGAATTTGGAGATTATTATTTTACTTGGATGAGAAATGATAAAGTTAGGAAAGCTAATTTTGATAATCTAGTTAAAAAAGAAAAAGAAACTTTTTATATTCCAGAGTTCGGACCAACTCCAGAAAATGCTAACATTCTTAAAAGATAATTTATTTTAAAGAATTAAAATGACTTATTATCTTAATGAAAGAGCAATCCAGCAAATAGAAGAAGGTTGGGTTGATGCTATAAGAAAACAATTAGAAGCAGATGCAAAATCTATTGCAGCTAAAAAAGCTGCAGTTTATTATACATGGAAAAATGGTAAATTATTTTTATTCTTTGATAAAGATGCTCTTGGAGTTAAAGACGCTATTTCTGTTTGGTTTCAAGAAAAAATTAATAAAATCTTAAGATTTATTTTTGGAGTTAAAATTCCAGAAAATGAATTAAAAGAATTTCAAATCAAGAAAGGTGCTGATATTCATGATGTAAAATATGTTCTTGATTACTACTCAGCACAAAAACAACTTGATACTATAAGATATAATAAACTTTGTAATACTTGGTCTTATCTTGTTTTACCAGGCGTTAAAGGTAAATTATATGAGAAATTTTATAGAAAACTCCTTAACGATTTAAATGGTGTAGCAATGCCAGAAAAAGTTCTTAAAAATCCAAAAATACTTAATGAAATTATCGATTGTGATAAAAATTCTAAAAAGAGCTAAAAGAGAGCTTTCTAAAAAAGCTCTCTTTAATATTTTTGTCGTTAAAGAAAATATGCGAAATCAAAAATAAAAAGAAAGGAGATTTTATGTTTAATCTTAATGATATTTATTCTAATTTTGGTAAATCAATTATGGAAGGTGTTCAAAATTCAATAAAAGGATCAAATTATCTTTTATTACAAGAATACAAAGAAAGAACGCAAGATCCAAATTTAAATATAATTGATCCTGAGCTTTGGAAAGAAACAGTAGAACTTCAAAATAAATTTAATGAAAATACAGTTCCAAATTGGAGAGAAAAAAAATTAAATTGGTGGAGAGCAATTAAAGATGAAGTAACAGAAATATTAAATTCTGAAAATTGGAAATGGTGGAAAGATACTGATAAATACATGCAAGTTGATATGAAAAATGTAGAAGTCGAAATGGTTGATTTAATGCATTTTTTAATTTCTCTTGGAATTGAAAAAGAAAATAAAAGCGATTTTATGTATTCAATGTTACTCGCAGGTCAAAATATTAATCAAAAATTATCTCCAAATGAAATTATAGAAAAAGTAGATAATGAATTATACATGATGGCTGCTTTAAAATCTTTTGAATTGTTTTTTATTAAGTGGGTTGAAATATGGTATAGTATGGGTAAAACATTTGAAGATCTTTTATTAATGTATAGAGTTAAAAATGCATTGAATATCATTCGTCAGAAATTTGGTTATAAAAATGGTAAATATATTAAAATTTGGGATAAAGTAAATAATAAAGAGGATAATGATATCGCTTGGGAAATTGCTAAGAAAATGAAATTAGAACCAGGGATGTTTGAAAAAATGATTCAAGAACTTGAAAAATATTATACTACAAATGTTATTGGATTATAAGAGAGCGTTCGCTCTCTTTTTTTTGTCTTAATAAAAAGAGCAAAAAAAGATAACTCTAAAAAAGCTTCAATTAAAATTTTTAAAGAAAAAACTTTTAGCTAAACTTTATTTTTCTTAAGAGAGCTTTTTTAGATAGCTCTAAAAAAGCTTCAAAAAGATTTTTAAAGAAAAAACTTCTAGCTAAACTTTATTTTTCTTAAAAGAGCTTTTTTAGATAGCTCTAAAAAAGCTTCAATTAAAATTTTTAAAGAAAATCTTTTAGCTAAACTTTATTTTTCTTTTGAGAGCTTTTTTAGATAGCTCTAAAAAAGCTCTCTTTAATTTTTTTAAAGAAAAAACTTTTAGCTAAACTTTATTTTTCTTAAGAGAGCTTTTTTAGATAGCTCTAAAAAAGCTTCAAAAAGATTTTTAAAGAAAAAACTTCTAGCTAAACTTTATTTTTCTTAAGAAAGCTTTTTTAGATAGCTCTAAAAAAGCTTCAAAAAGATTTTTAAAGAAAATCTTTTAGCTAAACTTTATTTTTCTTAAGAAAGCTTTTTTAGATAGCTCTAAAAAAGCTCTCTTTAAATAAATTACCAAACTAAAAATAAAATTAAAATAATTAACTTTTAAGGAGACAATAATATGGGATTCAAGCTTTTAGATGTAGAAAAATTCATTAAAGAAAAACACGCGAAACCAGTGTTATCAGAAAAAACTTTTGTTTTTAATAAAGTAGGTTTTGAACCTGATCCAAATGGTCTTTATAGTTATCAGATATTTGGAAGAACTATTAAAGAACAACGCGATAGATACGGATATATCAATTTAAAACAAGCAGTAATGCATCCATTAATTTATAAAAATTTAAAAAAGATATCAAGTCTTTTCGAAAGCGTCGCAAAAGGAAAGAAATTTGTAAAAATAGTAGATGGAGAATTAATTGAAGTTCCACAAAATGAAGGAAAAACAGGAATTAACTTTTTGATTCAAAATTGGAAAAATATTGATTTTGATAAATATAAAAAAGAAAGTAATTCATTCTTTATCGAATTTCTAAAGCATACTCAAGATAAACTTATTTTTCCAAATAAAATTCCAGTTATTCCGGTTATTTATCGTCCATATACTTTTGAAAAAGGAAGAGTAATTGAAGATGAAATAACTGATATTTATAAAAAAATTTTATTTGAAATCAATAAAAATTCAGGAAATCAACTACAATCACAAAATGCAACGTTAGATTTTAATGTTGAAAAAATTGATCTAGATAATTTATTTGATAATCTTAACATCAATACTAAAAATACTACGGAGAAACTTCAAAAATATATTACACAATTATTTGATTATTTCATTTCGAAACTTGAAAAAAAAGAAGGATTCTTTAGAGGAGCTTATGTTGGTAAAAGATTAGATAATGTAGCAAGATTAGTTGCAAACGCAAGACCGGATATTCCAGTTGATTGCGTAGCTATTCCTTGGCATGTCTTATTAAGTCTTTTTGATTATTATGTTATAGCTATTTTAGAAAAATATCCAGAATACAAAAAGAAACTCGGATTAGAAAATATTAATATATCAGATTTTGGTAAACATATATATTATATTTATAAAAATTGCGATATTTATTGTAAGAATTATCCAGATAGGCAAGATATTTGGATTGAAGTCCTTAAAAAAATGTTTAATGAGTATCCATATTTAAGAGTAATTCTTAAAAGGGACCCAGGTTGGTCATCATTTTCATTCTGGAGTTTAAAACCTATTATTACAAGAGGTTGTCAATATCATATTGTGGTTAATTCTTTTTATTATAAACCACTTGGTGGAGATAGTTTTAGATCAAATGTTATTTTTATTAAAACTAAAGAAAACAAAATAATTAAAAAATTCTCTAAACAATATAATAAAGACATTATTACAATAACTTTTAAACATTCATATAGTATTAAAACAATTGATACTATATGGAAATCTAATTAAATTAAAAGAAAGGATTCCATATGGCTAAAAGAAAAACTAGAAAAACCAAAACTGAAAAAATTGAAAATATTGAAGTTCAAGAACAGACTGTTGAAGAACAAGTAATAATTGAAGATCCAGTTATTGAAGAAATTAAAGATAAAGTAGATTTAACTGAGCCTAATCTTGAAGAAATTAAAAATAAAAAATTAATTGAAGATCAAATTAAAATTGAAAAAAAAGAAAAAGAAGCAAAAAAAGAAAAAGAAGCAAAAAAAGAAAACTCTAAAAAAGCTTCAGAAATTAAATATAGAAAAATTGAAGATAAAAAACTTTTTATAAAAGATGTTGTTACAGAAGAACTTGAAAAAATGAAAGATGCTAAAAAAGAAATTACTGAAGATTTACATAGAACTTACGCTCTTTGGGGATAATTCCCCTTTTTGAATTTTTTTGTCAAAAGGAGAATTATGACAAATAATATTTTTTATGAACAACAATGGATTATTCCTGAGAAATTTAAACAGCCGGAATGGGTTGAAAAAGATTTAGAAGCTTTTTTTGATGAAGCTAAAAAAGCTCTCGGAAAACCAAATGAAAATGATCAAATAAAAAAATTACTTGAAAAATATATTTTAAATAATAAAGTTAAACCAGATTATCCATTAACTAAAAAAAATATAGGAAAATTAGTTGAAAAAATGTGGGAAAAATATCCAGAAAATGAATTCATTTATAGATACTGGATGCTTATGAGAGCAGGATTTTTTCTTAGTACTTTTAAACCATCAGGATTTTCTCCAGAGAGTCTTAAATTACCAAAAGAATTTCAAGATAAAAAAATTAAATTACTTCAAGAATACGAAAAGAAAGTAAAAGAAATTGGTAAAGACAAAGCAATTCTTTGGATTGATAAAGAATTTAATAAATTAACAGATGAAGTTATTAAGTACTGGGAAA
>Ga0256836_1000798_pt1 | contig 15647 bp, 13 predicted proteins | sample 4561380metaG_FD_185974 | JGI IMG/M metagenome (GOLD analysis project Ga0256836, IMG submission 185974) | Hydrothermal vent microbial communities from Guaymas Basin, Mexico - 4561-380 | ecosystem: Environmental > Aquatic > Marine > Hydrothermal vents | place: Mexico: Guaymas Basin | collected...
ATTAAAGAGCATGGCAGTGGCAACTTTAATATTCGTCCTGATATTAAAGAGGGGTGTTCTTTGGTTACAACAGGTATCTATGCTTATGTTCGTCACCCTATGTATCTCTCTGTTTTGCTTATGATGTTTGGTTTTGTGCTTTTATATCCTCTTTATTATGAAATAGTGCTTTATCTCTTTTTGATAACAGTAATCGTGAGCAAGATGCTTTATGAAGAGAGATTGTGGTCTTGTCATGATGAAAAATATCTTAAGTATAAAAGAAGAGTGAAGCGTCTTATACCGTTTCTTTTTTAATCTGAAAGGTTTTTTATGGATATTCTCTTTATACTCAAGGCTCTAGCCGGATTGGTCGTTATCTTGGCGCTTTTAATAGGCGTTTTCTTTTATTCGAAAAAATCTTCTCAAACAAAGAAAAAAAACAGAGATACCCATCAGATAAAAAAGCGTACTGATGTATGCAGATTAGAAGATGTTTTAGCAGTCTTAAAAGATAAAAAAAGCACTTTTGAAGAGTTGCAAAAATCTGTAGAGTGTCTTGTAAAATATCATGCAACAATTCCTCATAAACTTGGCATACGAGCTCACCCGGATTTTGATATCTACGAAGAGATAGTTCTGCGTCTTTCGAAGCATCCAAGTACAAACAAAGATCTTATATTACGAGTTGACAGAGTTTTACAAAAAGAAAATCCAAGCTATAAAGTAGAACTAAATAATGCTCTTACAAAAGGTTTAAATGCGAGGGGGATGTAGCTACACAATGTAGCTACAGTGGAAGTATATTAGTTTTGTTTTTTGGATGAGTGAGACTCTTTAACAGCTTTGAGAAGCTCTTTAAATCCAATATCACTTGACTCTTCAACTTGTTTGATCTCTTCAAGTGCTTTATCATCATCACCTTTTTTATGTGCTGCAATAGCAAGTTGCAGTCCTTGGTGAACTTTTCTATGGTGTTGGGTAATACTTGGAATAAGAGGGTTCCCTTTTAAGGTAGTATGAGCTACTTCACTAAACCAGCGACCAAAGCGACAACTGTTCTCATCTGGAATGCTTGGAGTTTCATCGTGGAAAATTGCTTTGTATCCATTGAGTTTGAGTGAGATATGATCAATCTTGCCGTTACTAACATGAAGTTCATTTGTAAGGTCTTCTGTGTTTGCTTTTATATTTTCAGAGTTTATAACAACTTTGTCAATATTCTCTTTGAAATTATGGAGTACTTCCATTACCTGATTTGTTTCATCTATGAAAGTGTTGCTTATCTCCATCATAGAGTTTGAGTTTTGTTTAAGACCGTTGATGTTGATCTCAACCTCTTGAGTCGCTTTTTGTGTACGTTCTGCAAGTTTTCTTACTTCATCGGCAACTACGGCAAAACCACGACCATGCTCACCGGCACGAGCTGCTTCAATGGCAGCGTTGAGTGCAAGAAGGTTTGTTTGGTCTGAGATGTCTTTGATAAGGTTAATGATTTCTGCGATGGACATAACACTGTCGTTGAGTGATGTTGAGTCATCTCCAAGTGTATTTGAGTGCTCTTGAATTCTGTCAATGGTTGAAACAATAGCATCAGTTTCATCCTCAATGCTATGCATACGTTGGTTTGTTTTTGCATTAAGCTCATTAACTTCTTCAAGTGCTACAAGGTTGTCTTCAATAGTGGCTTGAAGGAATTGTGTTCCACTTTCATAGCTTTTTATAAGTTCATCAACCAATGCTTTATATGCGTCGTTGTCTGTAGTCTCTTCCTTTGTAGAAGTTCTAAGAGACTCTATCTCATGACGAAGACGACTGTTTTCATCTTCAAGCGCCTCTATCTTGGCTTGATACTCTCTCTCAAGCTTTTCTATTTTTGCATTACAGTTTCCAAACATATTTTTATCCTTGTGTTACATATTGGTAAATTATATCACAACTATAATAATTTTTCAGTTATTGGCCCTTGTATTTTGTCTATTTTGAGTTTTTGGAGTTTCTGTAACTCTTCTTCTGTTTTTACAAAGCTCGCAATAATCTCAATGCCAAGTGACTTGATAACAAGTTCAAGAGTGTGCATAGATTCAGCTGTTTGATCAAGTAAAAAAGAGACATCTGCTTTTATAAAGTCAGGGTTGAGCTCTTTGAGATAGCTATAGTCTCCACAAGCACCGCTGAAGTTATTGATACCAAAACCAAAACCAAATTTTCTAAAGAGATCAACATAACCTTTTACTGTCGGAGTGTTTGAGATGGCAAAGTTGTCTGCAACTTCAAAAGAGAGTCTGCAAGAGAGTTTTTTTGCATGTTCTTTGAGGAGTCTGTTGAGCGCTTCAAATGCATGGGCATCTTTTAAAAACTCATTTGAGAGGCGAATAGAGATGATGGAACTAGCAATCTCTTTATGTTGTTTTCGCAGAAGTTTTTTCAGTGCTACAAGATAGATTTTTGAAACAAGTCCCAGAGTAATAGCAGGTCCGATAAAATCGCCATATGGTATATTTTGCCCTTTATTGTCATTGATGATAAAAGTCATTGCTTTATGTTTTATCTCTTTTGTCGTCATATCGAGTATAGGCCAAAATCGCAACTCAAAATACTCTTTTTCAATGCTCTCTACTAAAATCTCACGCCACTTCTCTTTAGGAAGAGCAGGAGTGTTGCTTTTTTGTTCATAGATATAAATATGCTGTTGTGTATCTGCTTTTGCTTTTGTTAAAGCATCATCTGCCTTTGTAAGTGCTTCACTGACAGAACTTTGTGGTCTATATCTGAATATTCCGATATTGAGTGTAATAAGTTCAGGGTCTAGCTCTTTTTGTTCAAGCAGCTCTTCAAAACCTTCAAAGAGCTTTCGTGCAAGATGTTGAGCCATAAAGCTTTCACAATCAGGTAAAACAAGTGTAAACTCAGTGCCATTGACTCTTGCAAGCAGTCTATCTTCAATATTTTGTGTAAACTCACGTAAAATATTTGCAAATTCAAAGAAGAATATATCACCATCTTTTCTACCGAGCTTTTCATTTATATGCTCTGCTCCATTAAGGGCAATGAGTAAAATAGAGCCTCCTTCTATTTTCGTCTCAAGTTCTAAGAGTTCTGGAAGTTTGAGTATAAGATAGCGGCGATTAAAGAGTTTTGTCACAGGATCATTATAGAGAAGCTCATTGTTTCTTCGTGCGGCTTCATTTGCCTTATTGAAGATCTCTTCGACTTTTTTGACCATTGCATTCATTGCGTGAGAGACCTCTTTAAACTCTGTAGTATAGGGTTCTTCGTTGTCAATGACAAACTCATTGCGTAAAATGGCTTCTGCTTGATGCTGAATTCGTTTGAGGGGTTTTAAAATAAAATGAAGCATAATCGCAACGACAACAAGGGCGATGGTTACAGTCAATAAAAAGAGATAGAGAAGTTTAATGAAGTTTTTATACAGACCTTTATAGATAGAGCTGGGATCTGCGATGATAGTTACCTTTCCAAGAAGTGTCCAGCCATCATTTACATCTGCTGTTATAGGGTCTATATGAATGTCTGTAAATTTTACGAACCATTGTGGTACTCCCTCAATGGGATCTTTGTCCTCCTGTTTGTAAGAGAAGCTGTTATCTGCTGTACGATACTCTATAAGACGGTAATAGCCACTGTCAAATTCAGAATCAATGGTACTGATGATATCTGCCTGTTCTCCCTGCGTGAGCGATAGTTTGTTCTGCAGTGAAGAGATATTGTTGACACTGTTTTCATAGAGTGCTTCTATCATGTCACTTTTGGCACTTTGGTAGTTAATGACCAGTACAGAAGCTAAAATAAAGATAATAATGAGTGATATGGCAAGTGCCATCTGCTTAAAGAGTGTCATAGTTTTTTCCTTTTCATATTTGTTTCGAGTTTTTTCCATTTTTTAGATTTTGGACCGGTATCTCCGTTTATCATCTTAACGAGTTTGACAAGATCTGGACGCTTGGATGCAGGAAGTACCAGGCGATTGTTATTTCCAAGTATGAGGATGTCATCTTTTGTTTTTGGACGGGGTACTTTGAAGTATGCCAGAACCATATGAGATATTTTTTTCCCTCGTCTGCTTTTGTAAATGACATAGGCAAACTTCATTTTATGCGGATCGATGCCGAGCTCTTTTAAAATATAGTATTTTGCAATAGTGTAGTCTTCACAATCACCTTTGTTCTTACCGACAAACTCATAAAGTGTAGCCCAGTAGTCACTGACTCCATAGACGCTTCTGTCGCTTGCATAGTGAATATAGTTTACCCATGTGTTTATGGTGTTTAGTTTTTTTATCTCACTCACATTTTGAAGCTTTTTGAGTAGTTTTTTATCGATGGCCACAAAACGGTTTTTGGCAAAAGGGCCATACTTTTTGAGTGCACGCTCCTCTAGTTTTTTTGTTATAAGCGGCTCAGCATTGAGGCTAGATCCAAAAAACAGTACTAAAAGTAAAGCAAGGCGTAAAAAAGTCATTTTTTATTATACTCAATTTTGTCTTTTGTTAAATCCTGATGTTCCCAGTTTACTCTCAACCTCTACATCATCGGCAAAAGGTTTGAGATAAGCCGGAAGCGCACGTCCTTTAAGTTTGAGGATGTCTGGAATCATCGCTTGTGCGACATCTGCTTTGTTGCGTAGTTTTCTTGTTGTAAGGTAGCCAAAGAGCAGCTCGGCCTGTCGTTGGAGTGAGATCTTGTGTGTTGCATCGGTCTGCTCATAGATCCAAAGAGAAAAGGCATAGAAGTTCTTATAGACACTCTCTTTCTCCCACAAGAGCTTGAGCGAGCGTTTGAAGTTGCCTGAGTTGTAGTAGATATCCCAAAACCTTGCAAAGCGTTTCATTATCTGTATATCTTTAAAAGAGAGGTGGGTATTTTGCAAGATATCATAAGGTGGAATGTCACTGTAGACCATCGCAAAGGTCTCATCGTGGCGCTTGATGTGTGTGCCTGAGAGCTTTTTAAGTATGCCTATCTGTATCTCGCAAGAGCTAAGTCGCATCAGCTCATCAAGGTTTTTGCCAAAACTCTCCAGACTCTCTCCAGGAAGTCCGACAATAAGGTCAAGGTGGATATGCGCTGTCGTTTCAGTCTCTAAAAAGCGGATGTTCTCTTCTACCTTTTTTAAGTCGAGCCGACGGGTGATGTTATCGGCTATCTGCGGGTTGAGTGTCTGTATGCCGATCTCAAGTTGCAAGGCTCCGTGAGGGAAGCTCTTTATCTTCTCACGCAGGCTCTTTGGAAAGTGGTCGGGAATGACCTCAAAGTGGGCAAAGTAGGGCGGCTCTTTTGATAAAAAGAAATCCAGTACCATATTTGCCGCTTTCATGTTGAGATTAAAGGTTCTATCAACAAACTTAAAGTTTCGCGCCCCACGCTCCCAGAGTTTCTCAAATTCAACAAGTACAGCCTCAAGATCAAAGGCACGTACCTTCTCATCCATAGAGGAGAGGCAAAACTCACACTCAAAAGGGCATCCGCGTGAGATCTCCACATAGATATAGCGGTTTTTGATGTCGTGATCACTGTAGTACTCATAGGGAAGTTTGAGACTCTTTAGGTCTGGCAGGCTTATGGGGGTAATGCGTTCTGCTGGTGTATCACTCTCTATCTTTTTGCACAGCTCATAAAAGGCTTTGTCTCCCTCACCCTGGATGATGTAGTCTGCTGCATCAAGATTGACCCGAAAAGGGAGGTAGCTAACTTCCGGACCGCCTAAAACGATGATAAGCTGCGGAGCTACTTTTTTAAGGATGTGGATAAGTTCTGCAATTTTGTCAACATTCCAGATATAGACGCCAAGCCCCAAGATATCGGGCTCTTGGTCTAAGATCTTCTCTGCGATGCCCTGAATGGCTTCGTTGATGGTAAATTCCAAAATGTGGGTATCACTTTGGAGTTCTTGCATATTTGCATAGAGGTAGCGCAGTCCTATGGCAGAGTGAGTGTATCTGGAGTTGAGTGTTGATAAGATGATTTTCATAGATGAAGTGTAACATAAAGAGGGTCAAACAGCCAAGAGAAATAAAAGGGGAAAAACTCGGCTGTTTGAAAAATTTATAGGAGTATATGTATCTCGCTTATGAAAGGGGGAAAACATAATTGAGATGTTGGAATTATAATAATTATAAGTTAATGTTGGGTAAATGATAAGCTGAGCTCATAATAAAAAGGTTATAATTACAAAATGTTTTCACTATTATCAATTTTTTACTACTTTTATTTCTCTATTGTCGGTATCTATATTATCTTTATGCCAAAGGTGCTCAGTGACATCGGTTACAGTGCGAGTGAGATAGGTATCATCTTCGCTGCATCGCCGCTTATCCGCTTTATACTTCCTTTTTTGTTTATGCGTGGTCTGCGTCTTGATGCCAATATATTTCGCATTGCACTTTTGCTGGTTATTGCTGCTGCTTTTTCCTTTTATCACTCCATAGACTCTTTTTACCTGCTTTTAGCATCAAATATTGCCCTGGGAATTGCTTTGAGTCTTATTTTGCCTTATGTTGAAGTAATAGCGCTTGATGCCATAGGTAAAGAGCGTTATGGAAAGGTGCGTCTTTTTGGCTCTTTGGGCTTTATTATAGTCGCACTTGTTCTTGTGAAATTTTTATCATCACCTTATGTGGCACTTGATTTTCTGCTTGCAATGGTTGTGGTGATGAGCATAAGTGCCTTTTTGGTGCAAAAAGAGTTGCATAAACGTGAGCATATCGAGCTTCCTAAAACCAATGATGTTTTACTTTTGCGTGACTATAAGCTCTGGCTGGCACTGCTGTTGATGCAGATGAGTTTTGGCTCTTTTTACAACTTTTTTACCATCTATGAGACCGACCATGGACTCAGTATGGATATGACAATTTATCTGTGGAGTTTTGGCGTGCTTGTTGAGGTGGCAATGCTCTATGGGCAGGGAAGATTTCTACAAAAGAATCTCTTGCATGTGCTTGAATTTACGGTTGCCGCTACGGTTGTTAGGTGGTTTTTGGTCTATGCGTTTGCGACAAACCTGGCTGTGCTCTTCTTTTCACAGGCCTTGCATGCACTCTCTTTTGCCCTTTTTCACTCAGCAGCCATTGCTTATTTGTACCAAAAGTATAAAAATCGCAGTTTGGCGCAGCAGTTTTTCTCAGGAATTACCTACGGGCTTGGAGGATTAAGTGGTGCACTTTTGGCAGGATATATTTATGAGTACTATCCAAGTTTGCTGTTTCTGAGCTCATCATTTATAGCACTGTTGAGTTTTGTGATGTTGAAGTGGTATGAGAGAGAGCCTCACGCAGTTGCGTGAGAGCTTGTTTAGTAGTCCATTATGAGGTTAAGGGTAAAAGTGGTATCTGTCTTTTTTTTGCCAGATGCAGGTCTGTGTGTATAGTCGGCCTTGTAGCTGATACCTGCTGAAAAAATATCTGAGAGTTTAGAGCTGAGTGCACTTTTTGAGTAGGCGAAATAGTTTTGTGAATCTTCAAATGAACCACGGAATGTCAACTCTTGTGTAAACTTTGTATCTTTTGTAAAGAGATAATCATATACACCTTTTACTCTGTAAGAGGCGTAGTCATTTTTTTTACCGTTTACAACAGTTACGACAGGAGTGTTATCTGGATTTGGATAAGGGATCTCCACACCTGCTGCATCATACTTTTTATCTGCAAACTGATCAAGTGCATAGAGAATACTTCCCTCAACAGAAAGATTTTGTTTTTCACTTACAAGTACTTTATATTTTAGACCAGGACCTGTATAGAACTGATAGTCAAAACTTGAAAACTTATCTGCTTTGTATCCTACAAGATAGTCAAATGACAATCTATCTGTAAATGCATACCCATAGTTGAGCTCAGTTAAAAACTTGTTTTTTGTCTCAACACTGCTATCTTCTGCATATTGCCCGTCAAAAAGGATCTTTCCTTCATGTTTGCCCCATGCTTTTTTTGCATTTGCATCAAGGTTGAATGTCTTTGTCTTTGTGTTTCCGTTTGTCTCGATATAACCGAGTTCAGTATGTGTAACAAGTGGTGTTACTTTCATATCTTCTGCATAAGCACAAGAGAAGAGTGCTAAAGTTGCCAGGCTTGCGAGTGCTACTTTTTTCATATATATTTTCCTTTTTAGTTTTCTTTATCCATATGAAGATCCATTTGAGGATACGGTATTGAGATACCCTTTTCATCAAATGTCAGTTTTACTTTTTCAAGCATATCAAAGTGAACATCCCAATAATCACCAGTACTTGTCCATGCACGAACGATAAAGTTTACACTGCTGTCTGCGAGTTCGCTAACTGCTACAAATGGAGCAGGTTCTTGTAATATACGGCTGTCACTGTTTACAATCTCTAAAAGAGTCTCTTTTGCGAGTTTTAAGTCATCATCGTATCCGATGCCAAAAACATGCTCAACTCTTCTTGTATCTCTGTTAGAGAAGTTCGTGATATTGCCACTGATGATAGATGAGTTTGGTACGATAACCATACGTTTGTCAACCGGAGTGATGATCGTTGAGAAGAGGTTGATGTCCGTTACTTCTCCTGTAACACCGGCTGCTTCAATTACATCACCGACTTTAAAGGGACGAAAGAGGATGATAAGTACTGCGGCACCGATGTTTGAAAAAGAGCCTTGCAGTGCTAGACCGATAGCCAAAGTGGCCGCACCAAAGACAGCAACAAATGATGTTGTATCGACACCTAACTGATTTAGCGATGCAATGATTACCATCAAAAGAAGTGCAAAGTAGATGATGCTCTCACTAAACTCAACTAATGTTTTGTCAATCTTTGCTTTTGTCATAAGGTGTTTGAAAAAAGCTGTGAGTTTGTTAGCCAGCCATTTTCCGACAATAAAAATGACAATAGCAAAGATAAGATTAAGACCGTATGTACTTGCGTACATTACAATCATCTCCTGATAGGGTGCGAAATTGATATCCATAAAGGACTCCTTCATATATTTAAAGTGTGGGAATTATAACTTATAGAGATGATGAACTAGTGAAGTTTATTGTAAAGTGCTTCAAGCTCACGTGAGAGTTGGAAGTAGTCGTTTTGGTATTTGGAATCAGTTTTAAAAAGAAGCTGGCGATACTTAAGATAGTTGGCCCATACTTTTTTGCTCTGTTTTACTCTGCCGCGTTTAAGCAGTTCAAAACTTACCGCTGCATTGATGAAGCCTTTTTGGAGTTGTACTTCACTGTTTGTCTCAAAGCGTCTAGGAAACCAGAGCTCTTCGAGTGCCTCATGGGCATCATAAAAGCGCTCTTCATCGATGCACTTTTTAAACTCTTTAATCTTGCCTGCTGTCATCTTCATCCAAAAGTTGCATATTTTTACGCCAGTAACCTCGACCGCCTCTGAGTGAGATGCAGTGGTGGTTTGGAAACTTCTCTTTATACTCTTTGAGGCGCTCTTTTGTCGCTTTGCCTGTGTCACAGTAGAAGACAAAGACACTCCCATCAGGGTAGTTTTTGAGCTCATAGGGGTTGTATGTTATAGTGTCTGCCTTTTCTATGGGAGAGAGTATGGTGTCAACAAGAACAACTTTTTTTCCCTCTTTTTCAAGGCGTCTTTTATTTTCTAAAAACTCTTTTTGAGTCCATTCTTCTGGGTAATTCATGTTGGAATTATACCATTTTAACGATACAATTAGCTATGGCAAAAAAAAATAAAAAAAATTCTAAAATAAACCAAAGAATCCGAAAATATTTTGACGATGATCCTTTTGATGTCGGCATAGAGCGTGTTGATAGTAAAACACTCAGTGAGCTTTTTGCAACGCTTGGTATCTACGATATAGAGCCAAACAAAACACTGATGATAAAGACACTGCGTATGATATGGTCAGAGGCAGACAGCAGTATGCGTCAAGATATTTTACGCTTTTTTGAAGCAGACGGGCGTATCTATAAGTCGGACAAACCAAAAGATGAGCCACACTTTAAGCGTGAAGAAAAGATAGATGCCATACTGGCAGAGCTTGATGTTACAGAAGAAGAGGCCGTGCGTCTGCGTGAGGCATTTGCAACGGTACGGGCAAAGAAGATCACCATCGAGAAGATGGAGTCAAAGCTTCGCTACATCCGTTTTGAGATAAAAAAAGAGAAGCTGGAGCGTGAGCTTGAGGGCTTTTTTGACATTGATGAGCACTTTGAGTTTAATGCATCCATTCGCTACGCACTTCTTGATAACTCTTTTCACAAGATAGAGACCCTTAAAACTAAGGCAAGTTACACCTATGAGTACCTGGAAGAGAGTGAGTTTGACGCAATAGTAGAACGTATAGCACACGATAAACTCGAAGCCGTGGAGCAACGACAAAAGAGTGTTGATGCCTTCTTGGCATCACTCAAGATTCCTCACGCCTACCTTAGCACAAAAGAGATACTTGATTCACTGCGTGCTACGCCACCAAAGTCAAATCTGAGCTATCCGCTTATCACGCCAAAAGTGCTAAAGCGCATCGTTGCTCAAAAGATAGAGGCAAAAGAGCTCTCCTTGCATGCCCAGGAGCTGCTTATCGTTGTAGATGAGCAGGTAGAACTACCAAAGAGCAAGCTGAGACTCTCTTATAATCTTGAGCTGCATATTGAGCTAAATGGTCTGCTTGAAGAGATTTGGGAAGCGAAGCGATTTAACTTTGATGTGGTGCATCAAGAGGTAAAAGCGGAGTATGAGAAGGAGTTTTTAGAACACCTTGAGCGTATTGTAGATGAGTGTGCCTCATATGCTTCAATGCTGCATCTTAGCGATGAGGAGCTTCGAGCGCGTGTTTATGAGTATGTACTTGAACTCGTTCCTGCAAGCCTGCATATCTCAGCAAAGGTGCAGCGTAAGATTTTACGCCGCTTTTTACACTCTATTCAGGGTGAGCTTATCAAGAAGCAGCGCCAAGAGCTGCTGGCACGTACGATTCGCGACTTTAAAAGCCTCTTCCCAATAGCACGTGGAATGCGCAGAAAACTGACCCTTCACATAGGTCCGACAAACAGCGGAAAGACCTATACGGCAATGCAGCGACTAAAAAGTGCTGATACCGGCTACTATCTTGCACCGCTGCGTCTTTTGGCACTGGAGGGGTATGAGGGGCTCAAGCGTGAAGGAATTGATGCCTCACTCATTACCGGTGAAGAGCAGATACTCGATGAGGATGCAACACATATCAGCTCAACGATTGAGATGATGAACTACGACATCGATGTTGATGTGGCGGTTATTGATGAGGTACAGATGATAGATGACCGTGACCGCGGTTGGGCATGGGCAAATGCCATCATCGGTGCACCTGCTAAAGAGGTGATAATGACAGGTTCACCCAATGTAAAAGATGCCATCATCGCTTTGGCAGAGTATCTTGGAGAGGAGCTGGAGATTGTTGAGTTTGAGCGTAAAAATCCGCTCGAGCTGCTTGAAGCACCGACAGATATCAAAGATATAGAGCCGGCAACAGCAGTGATAGCTTTTAGTCGTAAAGAGGTATTGCGTCTAAAACAGCAGCTCTCACGTGACTTTGCTGTGAGTGTTGTCTATGGAAACCTCTCACCTGAGGTTCGTCGTGAAGAGGCGCGTCGCTTCCGTGAGGGTGAGACACAGATACTTGTTGCTACCGATGCCATTGCTATGGGGATGAATCTGCCTATAAAGACCGTGCTCTTTTCCAAGGCACAGAAGTTTGACGGTATAAAAGACAGAAACCTCTACCCATCAGAGATTCACCAGATCGCCGGACGTGCAGGGCGTTATGGTCTTCATGAGGCTGGCTATGTGGGAGCGCTTAACAAAGAAGCACTCTCTATTGTTCGTAAAAACTTCCATAAAGAGGCAAAAAAGGTACAGACACCATTTCGTGTGATGGCTTCGCTAGATCACATCCGTCTGGTCAGCAAGATACTTGAAGAGAACTCACTTGAAGAGATCTTGCGCTTTTTTATCAAAAATATGGAGTTTAACGGACCTTTTTATGCAGCAAGTCTTGACGATATGCTTGAAGCGGCAAAGATTGTCGATGGCTATGATCTTGATATCGCTACAAAATACCACTTGGCCTGTGCACCGCTGACACTCAAGTCAAGCTACATTTTAGAGGCTTTTGAGTCCTATATTCAGGCTTTGGAGAAAAAAGAGCCGGTCTATTATCATCCTCCAAAGCTACGCAGCGAACATGCACAGACAAGCCAAGAACTGCTTATGGCAGAAGATATGGTAAAAGAGATCTCACTTTATCTGTGGCTGAGTTATCGTTTTGGAGACTATTTTGTCGATGCAGATAAAGCAAGAGAGTACAGAATGGTACTGAACCGTTATATAGAAAACACTCTGCAAAAAACAGAGCTCACGCAGGCCTGTAAACTCTGCTCGGCACCATTGCCGCATAACTCAAAGTATGCAATCTGCCAGAAATGTTTTAAAAGACACTATACTCACAAAAGGGGTGGAAGAAGGAGTTAAGAGTTTTTAACTCTTAAACTCATCAATGGTTGCCTGGAGTGATGATGCAATATTAACAAGACGTTTGAGATCTTTTTCAATACTTCCAACACTTGTTTTATTTGCTGTTGAGAGGGATTCTATTTTTTGAATGTACTCTATAATCTCTTGAATATTTTCACTCATCTTCAGACTGTCTTCTTTTGACTGATTTGCTACTCTTGTTGAGTTTTGCATCGCTTCATCTGTAATGTTTATCTTCTCTTTTACGGCATCTGAGACATCAGAGAGCGCTTCTATCTGTTTTGTATTATCTGCCATTTTTTGACTGACATCATTGATGGATTGAACGATGGCATTGACACTGATGTCTATCTCGGCCAGTCCTTTTTGTGTACGTTCTGCAAGTTTTCTTACTTCGTCGGCAACTACAGCAAAGCCACGGCCATGCTCGCCGGCACGAGCTGCCTCTATGGCAGCATTGAGTGCCAGCAGATTTGTCTGTTCTGCTATTTCACGAATGATATTGAGTACATCTTTAACAGCATCGGCATCATTTTTTAAAGCAGAGAGCTCTTCACGCAGCTCAGCTTCAGATTCTACAAAGCTATCAACCTCCTGGTTGAGTTTTGTAAGCTCTGTCTGTGCACTTTGCAGCTCTTGTTCTGCGATGTTTATCTGCTCTTGGGTTTGTGCTGCGGCTTCTATGGTCTCATCTAAAATTGTCTGAATTGCAGAGCTTTTTTGGCTTGTTTTATCTACAAGTGCTTTTTCCTGCTCTGTTCCTTTTGCAATAACATGAGAAGAGAGCTCTATCTCTGCTGCAATATTTTTGTTTTGGTGGGAGAGATCTTTTATTTTTTGTATAGTTTCTTGAATCATGGCTATAAATTTGTTAACCTCATGAGCGGTCTCTCCAAACTCATTACCCTCTTTTTCCTCAAGGCGTTTTGTAAGATCTTTCTCTCCGCTTACAAGGTCTGCAATACGCTCTTTTAGGGTATAAAGCGGAGTGAAAACTTCTTTGACAAAAAAGATAGTAGCAAAAATGGCAAAAAGAATACCAGCAGCGATAAGAGAGAAAATAAGAATTGTATTTGTTTCGCTGATAAGGGCATCATTCTTATCTAATGAAATGACTAAATCCATAGCACCAAGCACATGCCCCTCTTGTATATTGTAATGACATGCAAGACAGCGCTTCTCTGCTACCATTGGTTTTATCATTCTGATAGTATGGTGCCCATTGTCCTCTTTTTCAATGATCTTTTGTGTTCCGTTTTCCAATACTTCACGTAAAAGAGGATCTTTTGTATAGCTTGTCTGTGGGGCATACACTTCAATGACCGCTTTTGATTTTGCAATATGCAGATCTTCAATGCCTTCTATCTTGCGTGCATGTTTAAATGCATCATTAACAACTTCAGGATCTCCCATCATCATACTTGTAGTCATTGTTTGAAAGATAGACTCGCTAATCATCTTCAAAGACTCTTTTGCACTTTTGTTTGAGAGTTCTTGGAGTGTTGAAGAGAGGTAGTACGAGATTGATACAAGTCCAATAAGACTCAAAGAGAATATAGAGAGAATGACTTTAGACTTTACCGATGAAAACATGTGAGAATCCTTGAAATTTTTATCATATATTATAACAAAAAAATGTCTCAAAAATGTCACAGGGTATATAAAAGGTACTCTATCTGCTCAAGCAGCTCCTTATTTGTAATGTTGAAATTGTTTGCATATGCAAGTGCAGCACCTGCACCCACTCCCTCTTTAGCCTCTCCTTCATCATACTTATGCAGTACTGGAATCTCAGCCTCTTCAAAAGAGAAAGTTGTATAGAGTGCGTGAGGTGTGTAGCTGAGCTGCTTTAAAATATGCGCTATATTTGAGTGTTCATCTTTTGCTACCCATGCAGTAGTTGCAAGTGTAAGATTGTTGTGGTTGATGCGCATTAAAACATCCTCACGCAGTTTGTCGGCTATAAGCAGGCAGGCTGCCATTTGTGTGCCACCTGCTAAAACAACATGAAAACGTTTTGTTGCTTCCATTAAAAATCCGGCACAAAAAAGAAGCATGTTATCACTCACATAAGAGAGCTTCTCAAAGTTGTTCATATCGTCGTTTATATGAGAGAGTGCCACTTGGATGGTTTGTTCTTTGATGCTGTTTGGTACATCTTTAAAGCTTGAAGAGAAGTCCTCTTTCACATCATAGTCCAGTGCAAGTGCCGAAGCCGTTGCTGTGGTAGTGCCTGCCGGTGTACTCTCACCCAAAATAAGGTAATTGCCTTTGAGCTCATACTTCTTGCCCGCTTCGCGCCCTTTGTTAAAAACAGCTTCTGCATCGATGTTAGCCCCCTTATCTATGGAGTCAGAGGGGCTAATGCCAAAGTTGTGTAGTATGCAGTTTTGCGGTTTTTTTACAAGACCAAGATCAAAGATCTCTATACTGGAGAAGTTCGCCAGATTGTGTGTCGCACGAGTGATAAGTGCAGGAGAGGGTACACCTGTCGGTGTTTCAGCCAGCTCACCCAAAGAAAAAACTTTTTCGTTTGTGATGTACTCTGCATCGAGTGTCGGTGTGAGTGGTATCATACCCGGTATGCCAGCTTGTGTGATGCCCTCTATCTCACATGTCTTTGTAACTGATGCTGCTAAGATAAAGTCAGCTTTGCCCTGTGGAAGTGATTCTATTTCATTTGTAAAGATGTTGTATGTTTGCATTATTTTAGGCTCTTTGAAAGTTTCTTGTCATTTTAGCAGAGTTTGGCTAATTGACAACAGCTTTGCTTTGAGATAGAATTAGCAAAAAAATAGGAAATAACATATGAAAATCAAAACAATGATAGCAGTCGCAATAACACCATTTCTTCTAAGTGGATGTTTTAAAAGTGAAGCACCAAAATGTTCGGACCCTGCTGTAAAAGGTTTGGTAAAAGATTTATATACAGAGAGCCTGCAAAAGCTCTCAAGCAATCCAATGGCTGCTATTTTTATGGGAGCACTCCCTAAAGAGATAGTCTCTATAAGTGCTGTTCGTCCTGTCGCTTATGATGAGAAGGTAAATCTAAGAAGCTGTAAGGCAGAAGCTCATTTTGACAACAATGTAACAGCAAATATTGAGTACACAGTACAGCTCAGTGAAGAGAACCCAGAAGAGTTCTATGTAGAGCTTGATACTGCCTTTATGGAAGGGCTTATGCAGCAGTCGATGATGCAGGGGATTTTTGA
>Ga0256836_1000802_pt1 | contig 15601 bp, 16 predicted proteins | sample 4561380metaG_FD_185974 | JGI IMG/M metagenome (GOLD analysis project Ga0256836, IMG submission 185974) | Hydrothermal vent microbial communities from Guaymas Basin, Mexico - 4561-380 | ecosystem: Environmental > Aquatic > Marine > Hydrothermal vents | place: Mexico: Guaymas Basin | collected...
CCTTTCATACTCTTCAAATTCCATTTTCCAAACTTTAATACCGCAAAATCTCTCACCCTCGGGACATACGGGCTTAATTCCCTCCTCAAATCTAAGCGTACACGGAGGCAGAAACTTATCAGCAGCCTTAACCCCGGCTTTTTTTAGTTCCTGAACCTGTGCATATACTATATCGAATATCTCTTCTTGGGCATTATAGCAAAGTCTCATTTGAACCTTATGCGCAAACTCCTGAAAGTCGTTATGCTCGATTATTTCAATATTGTGTGCGTTTAAAAGCGCATACGCGGCTTCACCAAAGCCCAAAAGCTCTTTTTGATTTTCAAAAAAATCATACGAATATTCAATAGCCCTTAAATAGAGCTCTTTTACGCTCTCACAGATTTTCGGCATATAAAAATCTCTTTTATATATACTCTCAAGTTTAGGGCGTACGGCGGGTGAGCGTCTGTGGCGCTGGTTTTGCGCATCGGCGCTTAAAGAGAGTTTAATGTATGAATTAAAACTTCCGAGTATTGCTTCGTCAAGATATATGTTTGAAGTCCTCAGCACTCCCGCGTAATTTGCGTTAAGTTCAAAATCGTAATCGACTATGTCAAACACTTCCACTTTTTTGGTTACGTTTTTTTCCTTTTTTATTTCTCCAATATCGATTTCAGGGAACACAACCTCCTCATTTTCGGCAAATTCAATTAAAGGAGCTAGGCTTTCGTCAATTTTAAGCATTTCCCTTTTAAGCTGTTTTATAAACTCCTGCGCTTCCCCTTTGGCTTCAGGGATAACTTTTGTGGCGTTTATGTATCTTAAAGCGGTTATGATGTTAACAGTATGGTATAAATGTGCATTCATACCCATAGGAAGCAGATATCTCGCAAACTCCTGCGCTCTTTTTTTTGCTTCATTTTTTTTGAATTTAGGAAGAGCTTTTTCTATTTCGGGTGTAAGCTTTTCTATCAGCTTTTCGTAATAAAAAAACATATTTTCATAATATTTTTGCCATTTTTCCCTGTCACAGTTTTTAGGGTAGGTGAAATTTTGCGGTTTCATTTTGGCGTATCTTTGGCTTACCTGTTCAGAATTGTAAAAAGGATGAGAGTGTAAAAGCCTCCAAATAAGAAGTCTGCTCATTCCTTCAATCAAAAAGGTAAAATTGTAATGCATAAGCGTCGTATGGTGTCCGGCTTTAAAAATTGAGTTTAAAAGATCATTTTTTTTATCCCACTTCGCAGCACTCTCAGGTGTTACTATATACTTGCCGAAATAACAGCTCCTGGCGCTCCCGACTGCAATATCTGTTGGTTTATATTTACTTTCAAGCGCTTTTACAATCATTAAAATCCTTTAAAAATATTACTTATTTTAACATTTTAAAAGATTTATTACAAATAAAGAAAGTTATTTGGAGATTTTATCGCTATCTATCTCAATAACCGTATGAACATTCCCTCTTGGATTAAAATCCATTGTTATTTTCATATATTTCGGTTTAAGTTTATTGTAAAGCGTATCGAATATCTCGTTTGCACTGTCTTCGTGGGAGATATATTTGTTCATAAATGAATTTATAAAAATTTTAAGAGCTTTTAATTCCACAACCCACTCATCCGGAATGTATTCAAGATAAACGGTTGCAAAATCGGGATATCCGCTTCTTGGGCATTTACACATAAATTCGGGAAGAGTGATTTTAATTAAATAGTTTTTTTTATGCTTGTTCGGCCATATTTCCATATTTTCGGGATTAAATTCAACAATTTCTTTTTCACCGTATTTCATAACAAATCCTCCATTTTAATTAACTTATCAAATCCTTTGTTTTTTAAACCATTATATAATTTTTTGTCACCTGTCAATAACACTCCGTTTAATTCAATAGTTAAAGCTACAAAAGCGATATCATTTTTATCAATATCATAACATAATTCATATGCTTGTTTTAATGATAAAACACTTAAATCAATTTCATTTTTAAAATTAATTCTTTTGACAATAAAGGAAAAAAATTCATCTATTTCTCTTAACTGCAAATTGGAAAATTTAGAAATTTTGGATTTGTATTTAAAAATTTCATATATTAAATAATTAGGCGCATAAAAAGAATAATTATTAAAAAGTTTTAAATATTTCTCATTAGAAGATAAAAGAGAAGAAAAAATTATATTAGTATCAATTACTATTTTCAATTATCCCTCTTTTAATAAGCAAATTATTTAAAAAATTATCATAATAACTCTGATTAACTTCTTCGGAAAATTTATTTATTTCTTTTTCGGTAAGTTTATTGGCTTTGTAAAAAAGTTCTTTTATTTTTATATATTCAATTATATCATTTACATTACCGATATCTTGATCAATTTCGATTAATAATTTTCCGTCTCTATAATAAACATTCATATTATTCCCCTACACATCAATATTTTCAACCTCTTTTGCATTAGCCTGAATATATTCGCGTCTAGGACCGACTTCACTTCCCATAAAAAGTTCGAATTTTTTGGCCGCTTCCTCGGCATCTTCCATCGTTACCTGGATAAGCACCCTGTTTTCCGGATTCATAGTGGTTTCCCAAAGCTGCTCGGGGTTCATCTCTCCAAGACCTTTGTATCTTTGGATATGAGCGCCTTTTCTGGCTTTTTCAACAACCTCATCAAGAAGGTCTAAATAATCCCTCTCAATTATGTCTTTATATTCTTCAAGTTTTTGATAAACTTTTTTGGCTTCCACAAAAAGCTGGTGATTTAAAAGTTTATCGTCAATCGTAATTTCTTCAAGCCCTCTGGTTGTCTGGATGTAATAATGGTTACCGTGTTTTGAAATAATGTTAAACCCGAGTCCTTCAAGGAATTTTGGAAGCTCTTCAAGGTTGCCGTTTTCTATTAAAAACCTGATAACTTCTGGGATATTGAATCTTTTTGAAAGCCTCTCAAGCAAAAGTTTGTAAAGGGCGGCATATTTTAAAAGCTCTTTTAGCTCAGGCTTTCCTACTCCCGTAATATCTATCGAATTAATGCCCTGTTCGATTAAAAATTCATTCAGTTCTTTATCGTCTTTTAGGTATTTTTCGATTTTACCCTTTTTGTATCGGTATAAAGGAGGCTGTGCAATATAAAGATATCCGTTTTCAATAACTTCTCTTAAATGGTTAAAGAAAAACGTCATAATAAGTGTCTGGATATGACTTCCGTCAACATCGGCATCCGTCATAATTATGATTTTATTGTATCTTATTTTTTCTATGTCAAAATCCTGACCTATTCCGGTCCCGAGTGCCGTAATGATATTTTTAATTTCCTCAGAGCTTAACGCTTTTGCGTCGGTTGATTTTTGCGTATTTAAGATTTTACCTCTAAGCGGCAGGATAGCCTGAAATACTCTGTCTCTACCCTGTTTCGCACTTCCTCCCGCACTGTCACCCTCAACCAAATAAAGTTCGGATTCGCTCGGGTCTTTACTTTGACAATCGGCAAGTTTTCCGGGAAGCGTCCCTACCCCTACTTTTGCCTGTTTTCTTGTTAAATCCCTGGCTCTTTTAGCCGCAATCCTGCTTCTTGCAGCCGCTATTGCTTTTTCGGCAATTGTTTTGGCTTCATTTGGATTTTCTTCAAAATATCTTGTTAAAAATTCGTATGTTACTTTCTGGGTTATAGGTTTTACATATGAGCTTCCAAGTTTACCTTTAGTTTGTCCTTCAAACTGAGGCTCGCTCATTTTAACGCTTACAATAGCGTTAAGCCCTTCTTTTACATCATCACCGGTAATTTTTATATTTTCTTTAAGCTTGATGTTTTTATTTATATAATTTATTACGGCTTTACTAAGCCCTGCTTTAAATCCACTCTCATGCGTCCCACCCTCAGGCGTACGGATATTGTTTACAAAACTCAAAACCTTTTCATCATATCCGCTGTCGTAACACAAGGCCACCTCAACGTCAAGCGCCTTTTCTTCGTCGCTGTAATGGTCGTTGAAATAGATAACATCCGTAATACACTCTTTTTTGGTTAACGTTTTAACAAAATCCTTAATACCGCCTTCGTAATGGTATTCTTCTTTTATTCCGTCGTTTTCGTTTTCAAATTTAATAGTGATATTAGGATTTAAATAGGCTAATTCTTTAAGTCTTTTTTGAAGAATTTCACTTTTAAAGGTTGTAGTTTCAAATATTTCTTCATCAGGCCAGAATTGTATGGTAGTCCCGGTTCTGTTTGTATTTCCTATAACTTCTAAATCGGTTATAGGTTTTCCTCTTTCAAATTCCTGTCTGTAAATTTTACCGTCTCTTTTAATTGTCATAATTAGTTTTTTTGAAAGGGCGTTTACAACCGATACCCCTACTCCGTGCAAACCGCCTGAAACTTTGTATGTTTTATTGTCAAACTTTCCACCGGCATGCAGTACCGTTAAAACTACAGTAGCGGCGGGAATTTTTTCTTCAGGATGTATATCAACGGGAATCCCCCTACCGTTGTCAGTTATCTCTGCGCTTCCGTCTTTGTTTATTTTTACTTTTATTTCATTGGCAAATCCTGCCATCGCTTCATCAATTGAGTTGTCAACTACCTCATAAATTAAATGATGAAGACCTTTTACGGAAGTATCACCTATATACATTCCCGGTCTTTTTCTTACAGCCTCAAGACCTTTTAATACTCTAATATTCTTAGCACCGTATTCGCTCATTAAATTCCTTTAATTTCAGCTTTTTTAATATTATATCAAATATTAAGAGGCATTACTATTGTTATGAAATTATCATCTTTTAGCACAAAAGGAATATTCGGTTCATTCAGTCCTAAAACAAATGTATCGCTTTCTATTACGTTTAAAAAGTCCATAACATATCTGCTGTTTACCGCAAAGGTAAATTCATCAAGAGGTGTATTTAATTCAAAACTTGTTTTTGCCTGCATTGTTTCATCGCTTATACTTTCAAAAGTTATGCTTTCGTTTTTTATTGTTATTTTTACTTCGTTTGAAATTATGCTTACTTGTTTTAGATGAGATAAAAATTCCTGTTTTGGTATGTTTATTTCGTATTTTAGGTTTTGAGGAATAATTTTTTCATAAGCCGGAAATTTTCCGTTTATAAGTTTAGTGAAAAACATAATTTCTTGATTTTTTAAGATCAAATAAACGTCATCATAAAAAATTTCCATATCGTCTCTTATTACTCTTTTAATTTCGGCAATGCTTCTTTTAGGGACTATTATTTTTGATTCTTTTGCTTTTGCGTTTGAATAAAAAACTGCCAGTCTTCTTGTGTCGGTTGATACAAAATTGCTCTTTTCTCCTAAGTCGAATAAAGCTCCGTTTAATTCGTATTTAGGATTGTTGTTGTCAATTACCGGATAAATTTTTTTGATTGCTTTATTTAGTTCTTCTATTTGAATTTCGATTTTGTTCATTTCATCGGTATTTGGAAATTCTGGAAATTCACTTGCATTAAACGAAGTTAGTTTGTATATTGAACTGTCCTGTGTTATTGTTATTTGGTTTTCTTGTGTTTTTATTTCTATTTCTTTGTTTTGAAGTGTTTTTATAATGTCTAAAAACCTTTTTCCGTTTATTGTGATTGTTCCCGGTTCTAAAATTTGGGCATTTGTAATTACTTTAATACCGATTTCCTTGTCTGTTGCCTTAATGGTAATTTTTTCATTTGCTTTTATCAGTATGTGTGATGTTATTTGGGTGTTGTCTTTTTTTTCGGTAAAAGGTATTATTTGGTTTAAAATGCTTTCAATTACCGGTTTTTCAATTTTGATATGCATTTTTTCTCCTTGTTTAAATTTAAATAATAGTAATAATAAGTTGCGTTAATATGTGAATAGTTAATTTTTTTCCCATTATACCTAAAAATCAGGCGTGAATGTGAAAAAAAAGTTTTTCACATTATTCACTTTTTTTGATTTGAATTTTATTTTTAAGCTCTTCAATTTTTATTCTAAACTCACTGTCTTCTTTTAATTTTTTGTTAAAACTTTTTATTGCGTGGCTTACTGCACTGTGGTCTCTTAGTCCGAAATATTTTGCAATAATCGGGGTTGATTCTTTTGTAAATTCCCTTGCTAAATATATGGCGCATCTTCTGGCTGCTACTATATTTTGGTTTCTGCTTTTTGAAATTATTTCGCTGGGTTTAATGTTAAACTCTTTTGCGATGAGTTTTATAATGTCTTCAAGTGTAATAACTTCTTTTTTATCTTTAATATGTTCTTTAAGAGCCTGTTTTGCAAAATCGAGTGTTATTTCGGTAATTCCGAGTATTTTTGACATTGCGTTTATTTTTGTAATCATGCCTTCTATTTCTCTTATGTTTGAATCAAGTTTTGTTGCAATATATTCGATAACCTCATCAGGCAGGTAAATACCGTTTAGTTCGCATTTTTTTCTGATTATTTCTATTTTCGTTTCAAGCTCCGGCGGCTGAATATCCACTATAAGCCCCGCTTCAAACCTGCTTCTTAGCCTATCTACCAGATCATAAAGTTTTTTAGGGGGTCTGTCGGCTGTTAGGCAAATTTGTTTTTTTTGGTTATATAGCTCATTAAATGTATGGAAAAATTCCTCCTGCGTTCTTTCCTTGCCTGCAAAAAACTGAACGTCGTCAATTAGTAAAACATCGCAGTTTCTGTATTTTTCGTGAAACCTCTCGGGTGTTTTCATTCTGATGTTTTCCGTAAATTCGTTCATAAACTGCTCACTTGTTACGTATAGCACTTTTAACGAATTTTTTAAATAATTTCCTATCGCCTGCAGAAGATGCGTTTTACCAAGCCCGACCCCTCCGTAAATAAAGAGGGGATTGTAATTTTTTCCTGGATTTTCCGCCACGCTTTTTGCCGCGGTATATGCGAATTGATTTGATGGTCCTACTATAAAACTTTCAAACGTATATTCGGGGATTAGTAAACTTGGGGCGGTTGGTTCTATTATTTCTTCAAGTGTTACCGGTTTGTGGATTATTTCTTTGGTGATAATGTCTATTTGCGGTTTAATGCCCGTTTCTTTTTCGTATATTTCACTTATTTTGTTTAAATATTTTCTTTTTACGAAATTTGCTATAAATATATTGGGTGCTTTAATAATCAAATGCGTGGAAGTTGAGTTTTTTTCGTCAAATTCCAAATTTTTTATAAATTTATTATAATTCACAATGTTTTCACTTTTTAGTGAATCTTTTATTTTTTTAAACAGACTCAATATAATCCTTTGTGAATAAAATGTTTTTCACATTGTGAATATTATGTGAAAAATTATGTGAATTAAATTTTATCATAACGTAATTTAAAAGTAAAATGGTTTTATTCACATAGTGAATAAGATGTGAATAAATATTGAATATTATGTGAATATAGAAAGTGAAAAAAGAGAAAAGACGGGAGAATTGATATTATGAAAATATTGGGAATAGACCCGGGAACGATAAAATGCGGTTATGCGATTATTGAAACAAAACCTAAATTAACACTTATTGATGCGGGATTTATAAAAATTACCGAAAAAGAGCTTCAATATCAGTTAAGTCAGCTTATTGAGGGAATAGATTTAATTTATGATAATTCTATAGATGAGGTTGCGATTGAGGATATTTTTTATGCGTATAATCCCAAAACTGTATTAAAGTTGGCACAATTTAGGGGAGCTCTTTCTTTAAGAATCCTCCAGATTCATGGAAATTTCAGCGAATATACTCCTTTACAGGTTAAAAGAGCGGTTACAGGTAACGGAAAAGCAAAAAAAGAGCAGGTGGCTTTTATGGTTAAAAGAATACTCGGCATAAAAGCCGATATTAAACCGCTTGACATAACGGATGCAATTGCGGTGGCAATTACGCATTCCCAGAGGGTGAAATGTTAGAAGTTACCGATATTATAGGAATTATAGCCTTTGCTATAAGCGGTTTTATTATAGGTGTTAGAAACAAACTGGATCTTTTAGGTATTACAATCAGTGCGTTTTTAACGGCTCTTGGGGGAGGAATAATAAGGGATGTTTTGGCCGATAGGGAGGTATATTCTTTTACGGATGTGATTCCCGGAAGTATAGTGCTTGCTGTTTTGATTATAGGGATATATTTTAAACTTCATAAATTTGATTTTGAGAAAAATAATCTTTTTTTAATCAGTGATTCAATCGGACTTGTTTCTTTTTCCATATCCGGAAGCATTGTTGCCCTAAATGCTGGATTTAATATATACGGTGTTGTTTTTCTGGCGCTGATTACCGCAGTGGGTGGAGGAATGATTAGGGATATACTTATAAATAAGATTCCGTTTATTTTGAAAGAGAATTTTTACGGCAGTGTCAGTATATTTGTAAGTATTTTTTTATATGTTTTCGGTATAAGTGACAGCGTAATTGTATTAATTTTAATTATAGGAGTCATAATAAGAATAATAGCGCATAAAAAAAATTGGAAATTACCGAGTTTTGATGTATAATATTTATACAAAAAATTAAAGGAGAAATTATGAAAGTAGGCGATTTGGTAATTGTTGCATCTCTTGGTGAAATTAAAGCATACAGGGCGAATCCTAGAACTCCGGAAGCGGAAGCTGGTCTTAAACCTAATGAAGTGAAACTTGATTTGATTACGGCTATTGATATAGTTGAAGCACATAAAAGGGTATCTGATCTTTTAGATGTTGATGCCGGAGTAAAAAAAGCGGGATTTTTAAACAGAGCCGCAAGCGGTGAAAAACACACTTTAAAAGATGAAATTTACCGTGAAGCAGTAAAAGCTGTGGCTGAAGATATCGATATGTTAATTGAACAGTACGGGGATAAGAAAGTGTTTTTATCACTGCCTAAAACTATTTCAAAAGATGTAATGGATAATCTTAAAAATTCTTCAAAAATATACAGACTTGTTGAAAAAGACTTGCTTAAAACCGATAAAAACAGACTTATAGAAGAATTTAAACCGGAAATATTAAAATAAAAATCCGTTAAGGCTGTTGAATTTTAAGGGTTTAGCAGTCTATTTTAACTCTTCAGTATCAAACGGTTTTGAAAAATGATAACCCTGTGAAGCGTCTATGTTTAATTTAAGAAGTTCTAAATATAATTGTTCATTTTCTACAAATTCCGCTATTGTTTCAAAATTAAATTCTTTTGCGATTTCCACTATTTTTTTAAGCAGTTTTTTAAGTTTTTCATCCGTTAGTATGTCTTTTACCAATGTTCCGTCTATTTTAAGCGTATTGATAGGAAGGTTTTTTATTAAATATACAAAATTGGAATATCCGCTTCCGAAATCGTCAATTGCTATTTTTACACCTGTTTTTGAGAGTTTGTGGATTATTTCGTTTATTTTTTGATCAGAAATAAGTTCCTCATCCTCAAGAAGCTCTATGGTAAGTTTGTCTGCGACATTGTATTTTTCAATCTGTTGGATTAAATAATTCATAAACTGCTCGTTTTTAAGATCCCTTAAAGATAAATTGATTGAAAAATTATACGGCAGGTTTGAAAATTTGTTAAAACATTTTTCTATCATAATTTTCTGCAGTGTTTCATACTGATGCGTTTTTTTTGCAATTTCCAAAAAGTAATACGGCGTATATATTTTATCTTTATGTTTGATTCTCATTAAACATTCATATTTTTTCACTTCTTTGGTATAGTTGTCAATTATTGCCTGAACGTATGGAATTACTAGATTGTTTTCTATTGCTTCATTTAATATTTTTTTCCATTTGAGGTTTTCTTCGAATTCTTTTAATATTGGAAGGTTTTGATCATAAACTGTTACGGATTCATGTCTATTTTTCGCATATTTAAGGGCGGTGTCGGCTTCTGAGAGCGTTTTTCCTATACCTACGCTTATATTGAGTTTAATTTCTTCGTTTGCAATGTTAAATTTTGTGTTTTTAAGTTTTTTTATTATTTCTGAGACGCTATTTTTTAATTCTTCCAAATTATCGCTTATAATTGCATACTCGTCACCTGAGAGTTTATATGTATGGGCGAAATTATTTAAAAATTCACCGAATTTTTTTATAAGTTTGTCTCCTTCGTGTATCCCGTAAAAATCGTTTATTTCTTTAAAATCGTCGATATTTATAATGGCAATGTATTTGTTTTCCATATCATTTATAAGTTTTTCCCTGTTAGGCAGGTTTGTAAGATTGTCCGTAAACATATTTTTTGTAAGTTCTTCGGTTTTTCTTTCAACTTCTTTTACAAGGTTTTTGTTTAAATGTTTTAATAGTTTGTTTTTTTCATTAAGTCTGTTTTCAAAGCTGTTTATAATATCTTTTATTATAGAATTTTCTTTTTGAACGATATAATAGGTTATAAACAGCATTATGATATAGAGTAAAACATAAAAAACAGCCAGTTTTTGTATTTCTTTTTTAAACATAGCTTCTTTTTGCAATATAACACTGTTTATATCATCTAAAAATACGCTTGTAAAAATAAGCCAGTTCCACGGTTTATAGAGTTTCACATAAGAAATTTTAGGTCTTAGGACTTTATCGGAATATTTATAAAACCAGTAGCTTACATACCCCTCCCCTGTCGTATTGGCAATTTTTAGGTATTCTTTTCGGTATAGTTTGCCTTTTGCGTCTTTTTTATCGTCATCAAGCAGTTTTCCGACCATTGAGGGTTTAACGGGAAGTGCCACGACCCTTGCAAAATGTTTTCCGCCTTTGTAATTGAGTATTTCTGCTACGGAAATGTAGCCTTTGTTTTTAGCCCCGAATCTTATTTTGTAAATAACCTCTTTTATAATTTTTTTTACCCTGCTGTCTATTTCATTTTTATATACTGCGGTGGTTAAAAGGTAACTGTCAAAAATATGCTGAAACGTTATTTTTTCATCAATTGGAGTTTTGTGAATAAAATATGTCTCTTTAGCGTTGTTTTTTAAAAGTTTTTTTATTAGGTTTAATCTTTTGGTTTTGTTAAAATCTTTCAGGGTTAAATATATAGGATTTGCATTCAAATCTGTAAGAGTCCAGTGTATTAAAGGGGTTGATTTGTCTATATGATAAAGTGTTTTTTTCATAAATTGCGGATTTTCGTTGGTTTTTAAAATCTCTGATGTGTTAAGGTTGCTTGTTTTTAGGAGATATTTTGTTTTATTACACTCTTCGTGTCTTAATGTATCAATTAAATTTATGAGATTGTTTACTTGATATTTCATAAGGTTTTTTTGGTTTTCAATGTAATTGTTTTTAATTAAACGTATATCGGTTTGGTATTTTTCATATATAATAAAATATGTAATCATAAAAGAAGCAAGAGTTACGAAAGTTAAAATTATAAAAATTGTAAAAGTGTTTTGTTTTATAATTTTGTTTTTTAGGTTTTCGATTTTGTTCATTTGTTCATTTTTTCCTTTGCCACTCTGTCTAAAATTCCGTTTATAAAACTTTTAGCTTTATCTTCCGAAAAATTTTTAGCTATTTTAACCGCTTCGTCAATTACGATTTGATACGGTGTATCGGTATATAAAAGCTCATATATACCTACTCTTAATATCTGTTTATCAACCTTATCTAATCTGTTAAAATCCCAGTCGATTAAATGTTCTTTTATAATTGTATCAATTTTGTCAATATTTTGTAAAATCCCTGTAAGTAATTTTCTTGCAAATTCCGCTTTGGCGCCTTTTACTTTTTTATCTTTAAGAATATCTTCAAACTGCTGTGTTGCTTTGTCGTTTCCCATTTCCTGTGCGTAAAGTGTCTGTATTACCGCTTCTCTTGCATGTGTTATTGTTGCCATTATAATTCCTTATATAAATTTATCATTTCAATTAGTCCAACCATTGCCTCAAAACCTTTGTTTCCGGCTTTAGTCCCTGCTCTTTCTATTGCCTGTTCGATTGTATCTGTTGTAAGTAGTCCAAAAGTTACGGGAATATCGCTTTGAAGGGTAGTGTTTGCAATACCTTTTGTGGCTTCTGCCGCAACATAGTCAAAATGCGGAGTAGCTCCCCTTATTACAGCGCCTACGCAAACAATTCCGTCGTATTTTCCGGTTTTTATTGCCCTTTTAAGTCCGAAAGGCAGCTCAAACGCTCCGGGGACCAAAATTAAATCTAAATTATCTTCTTTTCCCCCGTTTCTTAAAAATGCATCTTTAGCACCTTCTACCAGTCTGTCTGTAATTAGATGATTAAACCTGCTTGCAATTATCGCTATTTTTTCATTTCCATTTAATTGTAAATTTCCTTCAATAATCTTCATTTATTCTCCTTGACATTTTGTTATGCACTCTATTTCTTTAAGTGTTTTTTCAAGTGTGTCGGGCGTAATCATATTAGGCCCGTCGCTTAGCGCTTCGTCGGGATTGTAATGCGTTTCAAAGAAAAATCCGTCTATTCCCACTGCGGCAGCCGCACGGCTGAGAACGGGGACGTATTCCCTTTTACCGCCGCTTTTTCCTCCTGCGCCTCCTGGCATCTGGACTGCATGAGTTGCATCAAAAATTACGGGTGCGAAATCTCTCATTATATATAGACTTCTCATATCGACAACCAAATTACCGTATCCGAATGTTGTTCCTCTTTCAGTCAGCCACACTCCATATTTTTTTGAGTTATGATAATTTACTTCTTCACATCCTCTGGTCTTTAGAACTTTTAAAACGGAATATTTCATATCCGCCGGGTTCATAAACTGACCTTTTTTAATATTAACGATTTTATCCGTTTTCGCCGCTTCTACCAATAAATCGGTTTGTCTGCAAAGAAACGCCGGAATCTGTAATACGTCCACAACTTCAGAGGCTTTTTTAACCTGCCACGTTTCGTGAATGTCGGTTAGAAGTTTATATCCGAATTTTTCTTTGACCTCATTTAATATTTCAAGTCCTTTTTCAATTCCCGGACCCCTGTATGAATCCAGTGAAGTCCTGTTTGCCTTATCAAAACTTGCTTTAAAATAAAAATCATATTTTTCACTGTAAGGTTTCAGATACTCGGCTATTTTAAAAATCTGACTTTTGCTTTCGATTACGCAGGGCCCTGCTATTAAAACCATTTAATTTACCTTTTTTATTATAATTATATCAGATATTAAAGCACAAATTTTGAGGTTTACATTTTTTTTCTTTTTTTCATTTAAAAATAAATGTTTGATTTATTTTGTTGATTGGTATAATATCTCAACACTTCTTCTCCTAAACCCTTCAACCATTTAAGTGTTTAGTTATGTTGCAAATGATAAATTTAGTATAATTATGTCAAAGGAGTAAAATGGCTGCACCGGAAATTAAACGTTATAAATATGATGATTATAAAAAGTGGGAAGGAAACTGGGAAATTATTGAAGGGATACCGTATGCGATGGCACCGGCGCCTGTCCCTAAACATCAGGTAATTGTAGGAAGAATTTATAATGAATTAAATAAAAATTTAAATTGTGATGAATGTGAAGTTTTTATTGCACCGATAGATTGGAAAATAGATGAATATAATGTAGTCCAGCCGGATGTTTCCATATTTTGCGAAAAATATGAAAACAAATCATATCTTTCCTCTGTTGCAAAAATGGTGGTTGAAGTTTTGTCACTTTCAACCGCATTTAAAGATTTAAATACAAAATATAAACTGTATGAAAAAGTAGGGGTTAAATATTATGTTATTGTAAATCCGGAAAATAATGAAGTTAAAATTTTTGAAAATAAAGATGAGTTCAAAGAAGTAAAATTTCAAAATGAATTTGAGTTTGAATGGAATGATTGTAAAAGTAAAATTGATTTTTTAAAGGTTTTTTAAATGGTTGTAAGCAAATACAGTGCAAGCGGAAATGATTTTGTTATTTATCACGCTTTTTTAAAAAAAGACAGAAGCGATTTGGCAAAAAAACTGTGTGACAGACAAAACGGGGTAGGGGCGGATGGTTTGATTGTAATACTTCCTCATGAAAATTACGATTTTGAATGGCAGTTTTACAACTCCGACGGTAGTACTGCCGAAATGTGCGGAAACGGGAGCAGGGCGGCTGCGCACTATGCTTATATTAATGAATTAGCACCTTCAAAAATGAAGTTTTTAACGTTAGCCGGAGTTATTGAGGCAGAAGTTGAGGGGGATGTTGTTGAATCCCAGCTGACTCCTCATAAATTAGTTAAAGATACGTTTGAAGAAGAGGGCAGGACTTGGAAGATTTATGATACGGGTGTGCCTCATTTGGTGACTTTGGGAAATATTGATGAATTTGATAAAAATCTGGCTTCTAAAATGAGATATAAATATAATGCAAATGTCAATTTTGCAGAGGTTAAAAACGGGGAACTTTATGTAAGAACGTACGAAAGGGGCGTGGAAGATGAAACATTGGCCTGTGGGACCGGAATGTGCGCTTCTTTTTTGGTTGCCAAAGATTCAGGTTTGGTGGGAAATGAAGTAACAGTTTACCCAAAAAGCGGAGAAAGACTTAATATAAGATTGTATGAAAACAGACTTTACTTTAAAGGAAAAGTTAAAAATACATTTATTACCATTCCTTTCTACACATCTTAAACCTCAAAGTAGGGCTGTTTCACGTTGAAAAAATTTAAATTACAAAAGTAAAAAAAGACAGGATTGCAGATTTTAACGAAATTTTGCCTTAAATAAAGTGTGTCTACGCGTCTGATGCTTTGACGTATGATGAAGTGCAAGTTTATACATTTTCATCGCCGTATGAGCCTAAAAACGACAAGCAGTTGTCGTTTTTTTAATGGCTTTCCCGTTTAGTTTTTAGCAAAATTTGAGTGTTACGTAATCAAAAAGGAGTACGAAGCTGTCATATTTTTATCTTTATAATTTCGTATGAAACAACCTTGCTTTTCACCTATGGTTGGGTAGGTTAACACTCTTTTACTCCAAAATTAAATGTCCCATTTATTTTTGAGATTGGTATACTTGACATAATTAATTACACTTGCAATAATTGCATAATCAATTTAAAAGGATGTTAAATGGAGCATAAAAAAGACACTTCGGTAGGTTATGCTTTAACCGTAACATTAAATGTTTTAAGAAAAAATTTTAATAAAGAAATAAAACAGTATGATATAAGTTCGGAACAATACGGAGTATTGAAACTGGTGTTTGAATCTGAAAAATTGACTCCTACACAGATTGCAGAACTTTTTAAAAGAGATAAAGCCACTATAACTAGAATTATTAAATCGTTAGAAAAAAAAGAGTTAATTAAAAAAGAAAATATTAATAACAGGTCTTTTAATATCTTACTTACCAAAAAAGGTATTAAAACATTAAAAGAAGTTGAAAAAATTGCAATAAACTATCATAAAAAAATATTGGAAAAAGTAGGTGAAAAAGAAATATTGCAAATGTTTGAAACGCTAAAAAAAATAAGAGAAATTTTTAAAGGATAAAAATGAAAAAAATTGTTATTAGTTTTGTACTTGCCGGATTATTATATTCTCAGGTAATTGATAAAATTGAAGCAACGGTAAATGATATTCCGGTAACTTCATATGAAATTGATAAACTCTCTCAAAATTTGAATATTAAACGGGATAAAGCTTTGCAGATTTTACTAGACCAAAAGCTTTTGGAAAGTGAAATTAAAAAAAGAGGTATTGAAGTGGATGATTTTGAAATTGAAAACGCAATGGAAAAAATTGCAAA
>Ga0256836_1000803_pt1 | contig 15596 bp, 15 predicted proteins | sample 4561380metaG_FD_185974 | JGI IMG/M metagenome (GOLD analysis project Ga0256836, IMG submission 185974) | Hydrothermal vent microbial communities from Guaymas Basin, Mexico - 4561-380 | ecosystem: Environmental > Aquatic > Marine > Hydrothermal vents | place: Mexico: Guaymas Basin | collected...
ACCTTCTTCCACTAAAGCTAAAGATATAGAAAACCAACTTTTGGACATTGTAAAAAGAAGACCCTCCCCGGTTGAGGAACTTCGTAAAAGTCTATCCCTTGCCGAGGAAGCTATGGAAGAACTTTTGGAGAAACTTCAAAGGGAAGGTAAGGTAAAGCTTCTAAATAGGGACGGAAAAGATTTTGTATCTTTTAATAAAAACCCTTAATGGAAAAGAAACAAAAAATAGCCGTTGTAGGATTGGGGTATGTAGGTTTACCTTTGGCGGTGGCCTTGGCTAAACATTTTTCCGTAATAGGTTTCGACATAAACCGAAACCGCGTAGAGGACCTCAAAAAAGGAATAGACCGAACCAACGAGGTAGATTCAAAGGAGATTTTAAATCCCAACATCGTTTATACGACCGACGAAAAACTCCTAAGGGAGGCAAACATAATAATAGTTACCGTTCCGACGCCGACCGACAAATACAAAAACCCCGACCTAAGGTTTTTAAAAAGCGCAACCCAAACGGTGGGAAGGAACTTAAAAAAGGGAACGATAGTGGTTTACGAATCCACCGTTTTTCCCGGTTGCACCGAAGAGGTTTGCGTTCCCATTTTGGAAAAAGAGAGCGGTCTCACCTGGAAGAGGGACTTTTTCGTAGGTTACTCCCCCGAAAGGATAAATCCAGGAGATAAAAAACACCGCCTCGAAAACATCGTTAAGGTCGTTGCGGGAGATACGCCCGAGACCGCCCAAAAATTGGCGGAAATCTACTCCAAAGTGGTAAAGGCCGGAGTTCACGTAGCCCCCTCCATAAAAGTGGCCGAAGCGGCAAAAGTTATAGAAAACACCCAGAGGGACATAAACATCGCCCTTATGAACGAACTGGCCATGCTCTTTGACAAACTCGGAATAGATACCCGCGAAGTTTTGGAAGCAGCTGGGACAAAGTGGAACTTTTTAAAATTTGAACCCGGCCTTGTAGGAGGACACTGCATACCCGAAGACCCATACTACCTTGCCTACAAAGCCAAGGAGGTGGGTTTTCACCCCCAACTCATCTTGGCGGGAAGGAGGATAAACGACTATACACCCATATTTGTGGCTCAAAAGGTGGTAAAGCTCCTCATAAAGGCGGGTAAAGTCGTTCAAAACTCCAAAGTCCTCGTAATGGGAATAACTTTCAAAGAAAATGTCCCCGATGCAAGAAACTCAAAGGTTGCGGACCTCATAAAGGAACTCGAAGAATACGGCATCCAGGTTTCGGTATACGACCCTGTGGCGGACCCTAAAGAAGTTGAAAGGTATTACGGAATAAACCTCATGAAGGCCCTAAAAGAAAACGCTCCCTACGATGGAATAGTGGTTGCGGTAAAACACAAGGAGTTTCTAAATTTAAAACCTGAACACTTTAAGGAAATAGCAAAAGAAAACCCGGTTTTGGTGGACGTAAAGGGAATTTACCCCAAAGAGGAGTTCGCCAAAGAGTTTATCTATTGGAGGCTCTGAATTAATTTAAACCTTACGATGCTTCTAAAAGAAAAACACCTTCCCCGTTATACTATAAGGGACTACGAAAGGTGGCAAGGAGATTGGGAACTGGTCGAGGGAATACCCTATGCCTTGGCTTCTCCCAGCCTAACCCATCAAAGGGTCGTTGTTCTCCTCTCTATGTTACTTGAGCTTCAGTTAGAGGAAAAAGAAGAATGTAAAGATTGCGTATTAACGATAGATACCGATTACGTAGTCTCCGAAGACACCGTTTTTCGTCCCGATTTGGCAATAGTTTGCTCTAACAAGGACGAAAAGATTACCAAAACTCCCAAACTGATAATTGAAGTTGTTTCTCCCGCTTCGCGGAAAATGGATGAGGAGATTAAACCTATCTATTACTCAAAAGAGGGCGTTAAATATTACCTCCTCGTTTACCCCCAAGAGAGAAAAATGGTTTTAAAGCTCCTTACGGAGGAAGGAAGATATAAAGACCTAAACTTGGATAAGGAATTCACCTTTAAATTCAAAGAGGGATGTGAATTAAAATTAAACCCCGCAGAAGTGTGGAGAAGGTTATAAAAAGGTTTTGATGAAACTGCTTACTCCCACCAAGGAGACGGTTTTACAGGCTATACTTAAATCCTCCTTTTTAAACCTTTTTGCGAGAATTTTCGGATACCTAAAGCAGGTTGCCATAGCGGTATTGATAGGTTTTAGCTTAGATACTGATGCCTTTTTCCTGGCTTTAAGTTTATTGGGATTATTTTTAACTTTTACCGATGTTTTTGATTCCTTAGGAGTTCCCAACTTAGTTAGAGCCAGACAGAGGAGTTTTGAAGAATTCCAAAACTTGGCTGGAGTCTTATTAACTTTTACCACACTTTTGGCGGTAATAGTTTCTTCTTTATCAGTTGTTTTAAGTCCAATAGTGGTAAATATTGCTTTCGGTTATAGTGAACCCGAAAAGAAGCTTTTAAGGGAATATTTTTTACTTTTAATTCCTTACTTGTTTTTTAGTTTCTTTTTTCACCACTTTGGTGCAATCCACCGAAGCTTACGACACTTTACGGTTTATTTCTTCGGAGAACTCCTGTTTTCGTTCTTTTCCTTTTTATTCATCACTTTGGGGTTATTCTTTACAAAAAACCCTAAAGTGTTGCCTGTTTCCGTTTCCTTAGCCCAATTTTTGGCAACCGTTTACATCTTTTTAGTTTCCAAACCCTATTGGGAGATAAAGTTTTACATAGACAGAACAGTTAAAGGAATGCTAAAACAATTTGTCCAACTTGTGGGCGTTTATTCTGTTTTTCACCTCTACATGTTGGTGGATAGAGTTTTCGCCAGTTATTTGCCTCATAAGAGTGTTTCCGCATTAGCCTACGGTTGGATGGTTGCTATGATACCCAAAGGACTTTTTAAGTTTGAAAACATCGTTATAACTTCTTTATCGGAAGTTAATGCAGAGTGGAGCAAAGTTAAGTTTTACCTTATAAGGATTTTTCTTTTTAGTTTACCTTTCGTTGCTTTTATTTTTATTTTTGCTCCTTATATAGTTGAGTTATTGTTCGGTTATGGTTCTTTTTCGGTAGTTGATAGTGAATTAACCTCAACTGCTACGAGGTTTTATGTATTGAGTTTGCCTTTTGTTTTTTTATGGGTAGTTTTTTATAGAATTTTCCAGATAAAGGATAAAATTAAATTAATAATTTTAATAAGTAGTTTTACATTAGTTTTAAACTCCTTATTGAATTATTTATTAATTTTTAAATTAGAATTAAACCTGACTGGAATTTGTATAGCTACGGATTTGAGTTACTTCATTTTGATATTCTTAAGCTCTACTTTGCTTAGGAAAATTTCTTAATTCGGAAAACAATTTATGGTCCAATATTTGTCTAATATAATGTATTTCTTTGCTTTCTCTTAATACTATTTTTTTTGTTTCATTAATTAAATTAAATTTAAATAAGGGGTCCATTATGAATAAAAAAGAAGCTTTAGAGAAATGTAAAATAATAGAGCTTCCTAAAATTTACGATTCAAGAGGTAATTTAACTTTTATTGAAGAAAAAAAACATATTCCTTTTGAAATAAAAAGAGTTTATTACCTGTATGATGTCCCAAGTGGAGCTATAAGAGGTGGACATGCTCATAAAAGACTCCAGCAGTTAATAATAGCTGTGAGCGGGAGTTTTGATGTTATATTAGATGATGGTTATACTAGAAAAAGGTTTCACCTTAATAGACCCTATTATGGTCTTTACATACCCACGATGGTATGGAGAGAATTGGATAATTTTTCAGCAGGTGCAGTATGTTTAGTTTTGGCATCTGAATATTATGATGAGGATGATTATATTAGGGATTATGAAGTGTTTTTGGAAGAGGTAAGGAAAAAGTAAATAAATACGTTGGGTGAGAAATTAGGAGTTGACAAAAGAAGAAACTCCCAAAGCAGTTAGATAATTCAAGATTGTAAGCTTATGCCTTCAACCACTTTTCATCAATAAAAATTTTTTGTTGGTGCTGACTATAAAGTTTTCTCTTCCTTCTACCTCAACTTTTACCCTCAAAACTTCTTTTATCCTTGGTTCTATATCTGCGGAAAATATGCCAAGAAAACGCTTTAATACCTAAAGCTTTAACCAAAGATAGGATGGGGATAGCTAAAAGAGAAGAGGCTACATAAAGAGCACAAATTTTGGCATCTGATAGTTTAGGCTTTCTTCCCCTTCGGGGTCTATACAAGCCTTTTGCTATAATAAAGCTTTCAAATACTTGAGTGTATTGTTCTATTATTGTTAGTCCGTACCATTCCTATTTTATTTTCTCACCAGGCGTATATTTTAATATTAAATATTAGGGGTATAATAAATAATGAAATTGTATTTGGAAAGCAAGCATCTTATTTTAAGATTGGTAGAAATAGATGATGCAGAGTTTATATTTGAATTAAGAAGAAAAAAGGGAAAATATCTATCCCCAACAACAAGTTTGGAACAACAGGTAAAGTTTATTCAAGAATATAAAAAAAGAGAGGAAGAAGGAAACGAATATTACTTTGTAATTGTCAAGAAAAAAAATAAAGATAGACTTGGTGTAGTTAGGATTTATGATTTAAGGACTATAAATGGAAAAAGAGCTTTTTCATGGGGTAGTTGGATTATTAAGGATGGTGCGCCGAATTATGCAGCTGTTGAATCAGCATTAATAGTATACGAATTTGGTTTTTTTATAATGCACCGTGATTTGAGTCATTTTGATGTGGTAAAAGCAAATAAACATGTTATAAGTTTTCATAAGAAATTTGGTGCAAAAATAATTGGTGAAGATGCCAAAAATTTTTACTTCCATTTTTCAAAAGAAGACTATTTGAAAATAAGAAAAAAATTTTATAGTAGGTTTTTAAAAGTATGAAAATAAAGTTTTTGGACCTAAAAAGAGTAAACGAACAATATAGGGAAGAAATTATAGAAGCTATTACTAAAGTAGTAGACAGTGGTTGGTACATTCTCGGTGAAGAAGTGAAGAAATTTGAAGAGGAATTTGCACGATTTTGTGGAGTTAAACATTGCATAAGTGTTGGTAATGGCTTAGATGCTTTAAGACTTATAATAAAAGCATATAAAGAACTTGACGTATTTAAAGAAGGCGATGAAATAATTGTTCCTGCAAATACCTATATAGCATCAATTTTAGCAATATCAGATAATAATCTAAAACCTATTTTAGTAGAACCAGAAGAAGATACATATCTTATAAATCCATCCGAAATTGAAAAACATATAACAGATAAAACAAAAGCAATAATGGTAGTTCATCTTTACGGAAGGGTGTGTGATATGGAAAGAATCTGGTCTATAGCAAAAAAATACAATTTAAAAATTATTGAAGATGCCGCACAAGCTCATGGAGCAGTATACAAAGAAAAAAGAACGGGCAATTTAGGGGATGCAGCTGGCTTTAGTTTTTTTCCTTCTAAAAATTTAGGGGCTTTGGGCGATGGTGGAGCTATTACAACAAATGATGATTCTTTAGCAGAAGTTCTTAGTCATTTAAGGAACTATGGAAGTAAAAAAAAATATATACATGATTATAAAGGGGTTAACAGCCGTTTAGATGAAATTCAAGCTGCAATATTAAGAGTGAAATTGAAATATTTAGAAACAGAAAATAAAAAAAGAAGAGAAATAGCTAAATATTATATAGAAAATATAATAAATCCTGTAATAAAACTTCCAATAGACGAAAATATAGACCCTTTAGATTTCGAAGAGCATGTTTGGCATTTGTTTGTAATACGAACAAAGAAAAGGAAAAAGTTACAAAATTATTTGCAAGAAAAAGGAATCCAAACTCTAATACACTACCCAATACCTCCACATAAGCAAAAAGCTTATAAAGAATGGAACAAGTTAAGGTTACCAATAACTGAGAAAATAAGTCAAGAAATTCTCAGTATACCGTTGTATCCACAATTAACGGAAAGAGAATATTCGTTTATTGTTAAAGTTTTAAATGATTTTAGCTAGTATTATCTATGAATGCAAAGAAATACTCTTAATAAAGAAAAACCATTAACAGTAGTAGTTCCATCTTATAATCATGAAAAGTATATTCTTCAAACTCTTAGAGAGCTAGTAAAGATAAAAAATTTAAAAAAAATAATAGTAATAGATGATAAATCAACGGATAATACCTTAGCTCTTGTAAAGATTTTCACAAAACAAAACTCTTTTTATAATATTGTAGTCTTAGAGAAATCAGAAAATAAAGGTTTAGTTTCTTCTCTTAACTTAGGTTTAAAATTAACAGATACGGATTTTATTTATTTTATCGCCTCTGATGATATACCTATCCCTCATAATATAGACTATTTGGTAGACTATATGTGTAAAAAACCTAATTTAAAATTTATTATAGGGGGAGCTTTAAATTATTTTGAAGATAAAGATATTGAAGTTCTTACTTATGGAGAGAAACATTATAAGTTCTTTTCTATGAATCCTCAAAAAAGAAAGGAAAAGTTATTTTTAGATTATCCCCACCCACTATTGATACAATCTACAATTTTTAGAACAGAAGCCTTAAAAGCTATAGGTGGCTGGGATGAAAATATTACTTTGGATGATTATCCAATTTTTGTAAAACTTTTTTCTGAATTCGGTAATTTTGGAGTAGATTTTGAATTTAGACCTGATATTATTGTAGTGAAATATAGGCATCATTCGGAAAATTCTTATAAGAGAATCTTATACCAATATAATTTGGTAAAAGAAGCTATTATGCATTTAGCACCTTATTATTTACTAGACAAAGCTATAGGTTATAGCTTAGCTCATTACATTCTTCTTTCTATAAAGAATAGAGATTTTAAAGCATTTACTAATTTAATTAGAGATGTATCCTCAAAAAATTTACCTTATGTTGTGTATAAATCCATAAAATTGATAATAGAAAAATTATCCAATTATTTGAGGTAGTACAAATGCATCCTCTCGAATTTATAGAATTTACAATAAATAATTGGTTACTTCTAATGTTAAGTATTCTCATATGTATATTATCTTTATTATTTCTATTTAGAAAATATACTCCTCTATCAATATATGATCCTTTTCACTTCTTTTTTTCATTTACTATGGGAACTACTTATGGAGAACTAATAATTTTATATCTAAAAGGTTATATAAGTGATATTTTATTTGGGAAGATACTTAGTATTAATATGATTTTTATTTTTTCTTTATTAATTTTAAAAAAAATAAAAATAAAATATCCATTAAACATCGCTTTATTTAGTATCCATAATAAATATGAAAAATTATTCTTTAATGTAATACTATTTTTCTTCTTCTCTTCTTCCCTTTTCCTACTTATAAAAACAGGACCTTTAATTTTTTATGAATCAAGATTTGAAGCAGTTAAAAGTTTAGGTGCATTTAAAAGAGTTTTTGATGTTTTAAGGCTATTTGTTATAGGAATGATAACTATAAGAATTGTAGATGAAAAAAATAAAGTAAGAAAAACTATTTGGATACTTTTCTTATTAGTTATTATATTGTTTTCATCCATTCTAAATGGAGCTAAATTTGCTTTTTTAGAAAGTTTTTATATTGTACTTTTATCTTATGCCTTATATAAAGGTAGATTTAAAATTTCCCTAGTAAAAGCAATAATAATTCTTTTTATTTCAACTATTTTTGCTCTATTTGTTCTATATGTACAAAGTATAAAGAGTTCTAATACAATCAGTATTTATGAAACAAATTATGTAGTTTTAGAACGTTTTGTGCATAGAGTATTAGATAATGGAGACCAAATGTATATGTTATTGCCTAATGATGTTATAGAAAACATAAAAGTTAACAATCCAGTTATAACATTCGTAGCACCTTTCGTTGGATCAACAAACTTATCAAAATTGTTAGGGTATAATGTAAACGACTATAATGTTGGAAGACAAACGATATTATATCATTACCCAAGCTATGAAATTGCAGGAGGACCTACAAGCCATTTTGATTTGTTTGCCTATAAATATTTTGGATATATAGGAGCTCTTATTTTCACAATTATTATTGCTTTCATCTTGAATTATATTTTATTTCTTGTAAAATATACTTACTCTCTCAACCTTCTTATTAAAAACAGAACTCTTCCTGTGATTGTAGGAACTTTATGGTTAAGAGGGCTAGCTACTATATTAGAGCCCAGTATTGGAATAGCCCATATATTTGATGTTATTAGTGTTTTCTTCATTTTAAAAGTTTTTACTTTGATAATAGGTAGGAGCCATGGAAAAGAGAGTAATAGCAATAGTAGTAACATACAATCCAGATATAGTAGAATTTGAAAAAAATTTAAATACATATATTAACCAGGTAGATAAAATACTAATTTTAGATAATTCTGATAACAGTTCTATTAAAAAAGAATTAGCTAAAACTATTACAAAGTATAGAAAAGTACAGTTGATTGATTTAAAAGAAAATAAAGGTATAGCTTATGCTCAAAATATAGGATACAAATATGCCTTAGAAAATAACTTTGAATATGTATTAGAAATGGACCAAGATTCATTTTTGCCTAAAAATTATGTTACTAAACTAGTAGAACAGATGGACATTTTATTAAAAAAAGGGATTAAAGTAGCAGGTATTGGAGGGATTGCTTTTGATTTTAAAGAAAAAAAATTCTATGAAACTTTTAAAGATAAAAATTTTTTAATAAAAGTTGATAAAACTTTAAGCTCTGGTTTTTTAGTTAATTTAAAGTATATAAATAAAATAGGTTTTAAAGATGAAAATCTATTTTTAGATTTCGTAGATTGGGAATGGTGTTGGAGAGCTTACAATAAAGGTTTTTTAATTTTTAAAGATAAAAGATTGAAAATATTTCATAGAATGGGTTTAGATTCTAGAAAAATATTTTTTATTCGCTTCAGTATTCCTTCACCAATAAGGCATTATTATCAATTTAGAAATCCCCTTTTGTTAATTAGGTATAAGCATGTCCCTAATAAAGATAAATTTATACTTATATTGAAAATGATAATAAAACTTGTTCTGTATCCTATTATTTTAGATAATAGAAAAAAGCGTTTAAAGTATATGCTTAAAGGTATTTGGGATGGTATCAAAGGAAAAAAAGGGAAATTTTATTAATTTTTTCTACTAAAATTATAAATTACTATGGAAAAAATATATAATTTGAAAAAGAAGTGTGAATTTTCCGTTTTAATACCTGTATATAAAAATGACAAACATTTATGGTTTAAAGAAGCTTTAAAGAGTATTTATGAAATGCAAACTGTAAAACCTTCCGAAATTATTGTAGTCATTGATGGACCTATTTGCAATGAAATAAGAGAGGTTTTAAATTTTTACAAATACAAAAAAAAATATCCTCTTAAGATTATTCAATTAAAAGAAAATAAAGGATTAGCTATTGCATTAAACGAAGGATTAAAACACTGCACATATGAACTGGTAGCCCGTATGGATGCAGATGATGTAAGTTTACCAAATAGATTTGAACTTTTATTAAAAGCTTTCAAAAGAGATCCAGAAGTAGTTGTAGTAGGTGGTTTTATAGAAGAATTTGATCCTGAAATGAAAAATTCATGCGGTTATAGAACTGTTCCTTTAGATTACGAAAATATAGTGAAGTATGCTAAAAAAAGAAGTCCTTTTAACCATATGACTGTTATGTATAAAAAGTCTATTATTCTTAAAGAAGGAGGATATCCTTTATTTCGATGGGGACAAGATTATGCATTATGGGTTAAACTGATTACTAAAGGTTATAAGTTAAAAAATATTCCAGAAGTTTTAGTAAGGGTAAGAGGTTGTAGATCAATAATATCTAGAAGAAAAGGTTTTAAATACTTGAAAAATGAAATCAATTTAATTTTCTTTTTTAGGAAACTAGGTTTTTATAACTTGAAAGACATTATTATTTGGGGAGTCCCCAGAATAATTATTCGTCTATTTCCTAGTTTTGTCCTAAAATGGATTTATTCAAATTTTTTGAGAGAAAAAAAATTAAAAATTTAATTACTTAAACCATCTCTCCTTCCAAAGCTGAAATATAAATAGAACCCATAATTTATTATGGTTAACTCTTTTGTTATCTAAGTAATCCCTTAAGATTTGCTGAACTTTAGATACATTAAATAATCCATCTTTTTTCAGTTTTGATTCATTTAAAAATTCCTTAAAAAGTATTTTCAATTCCTTTTTAAACCACTCATAAATTGGTGCACTAAAACCTTGTTTAGGTCTATCTATAAGTTCCTTTGGTAGGTACTTATAAAGAATTTTCCTTAATAGGTGTTTGGTTTTTCTATTCCTGTATTTAAACTTTATAGGCAACTGGGAACTCCATTCCAAAATTTTGTGATCTAAGAAAGGGTCTCTTCCTTCTAAAGCTACTCCCATTGTAGCTCTGTCCACTTTAACCAAAATGTCATCAGGCAAATAGGTTTTTAGGTCGTAATACATAAATAAGATTAAAGGATCTACTTTAGATAAATCAACTTTTTCTTCCAGTGGCTTTAATTTAAAAAGTTGATTTTCCAAAGAAAAATCTACCACTATTAAGTTTTTTAAATCGTCGGATAGAAAATACTTTAACGAAGTATCGTATTGCTTTAAAGGTTCTTTTTCCTTTAAAGTACTAATTAGCTTTGCTACTTTATCCCTTGCGTTGGTATATTTCGGAAAAACAAACCTAAAAGTTTTATAAAGAGTGTATAAATTTTCAACTCCTATAGTTTCCAAAATTTTTACCAGTAAATCCTTTAAAGGTGAATTGGCTAATTTGGAAATTCTATTAGCAGTGAATGTATAGCGGGTATATCCACAAAATTGTTCATCTCCTCCGTCTGCGGATAGAGAAACTTTTACTTGGCTTTTAGCCAACTTTGAAACTAAGAAGGTAGGAATAGCAGAGGAATCTCCAAAAGGTTCATCGTAAATTTCAGGAAGTTTTGGGATAATTTCGTAGGCTTCTTTTGGAGTGCAATAAATTTCGGTGTGTTCCGTTCCCAAGTATTCCGCAACCTTTTTAGCATAATACGCTTCGTTGTATTCTTTTTCGTAAAAACCTATGGTGAAAGTTTTTAACTTATAACCTTCCTTGGTGAGCAAAGCGCATACCAACGAGGAATCAATACCTCCGCTTAAAAACATTCCAACTGGAACATCCGCAACCATTCGGAGTTTGAAACTTTCGGTTAATAATTCCTCCAGTTCTTCGGTTAATTCCTCTTCACTCCTTTTGAGCCATTTTTCCTTTTCTTCAATCCCTTTAAGGAAGAAGTCTTCTATTTCCCAATAAGGTTCTATTTTTATGTTCCCTTTTAGGTCTATTTCTAAATAGTGTCCCGGTAGGAGTTTGTAAGTATTTTCAAAAATCGTATATGGTGCGGTTATATAGCCGTATTGGAGATAAAGGGTTAAACCCTTTAGGTTCAATTGTTTTTTAAACTTTGGGTGTTTATGGAGAGCCTTTAGCTCCGAAGAGAACATAAAAAGTCCATCTTTGAAATACCAATAAAGGGGTTTGACTCCTATTCTGTCCCTTACGAGGGTTAATTTCTTGTTTCTTTTGTCCCAAATGGCGAAGGCAAACATTCCCCTAAATTTGTGAACCGCATTTATACCCCATTTGTGGAAAGCCTTTAAAACCACTTCGGTATCGGTATGGCTTTTGAAGGTATATCCTAAACTTTCTAACTCTTTACGGATTTCTTTAAAGTTATAAACTTCCCCATTGTAGGTTATAACCAAATTATCAAACTCCATAGGTTGGTATCCTAAAGGGGATAAATCTAAAATAGATAGTCTCCTGTGGGCCAAAGCTAATCCATTGCGAGGTTCTACATATATTCCTCCGTCGTCGGGTCCTCCATGAGCTAATGTACTATTCATATGGGTTATAGTGTCAACTATACTATAAGTCTTTTTATAAGAAAGGTCTAAAAAGCCTGCAATACGACACATTGCACGGTATTCTATCTATATATTTATTATAGAAGAATGTCCTTATTAATGAAAGCGGTAATTTTAGCAGGAGGTAGCGGAACCCGACTTTATCCAGTAACTTTGGCAATAAATAAACATTTTTTACCCATTTACAATAAACCAATGATATATTATCCATTATCCTTAGCTTTATTGGTTGGTATAAGAAATATTTTATTTATAGTAAATCCCCAAGACTTGGAACTTTACAAAAAACTTTTTGGAGACGGGAGCCATTTAGGAATTAATATTTCGTATCGTATCCAGAAAAAACCTAGAGGATTGGCTGAAGGTCTAATTCTTGCTGAGGATTTTATTCAAAACGACACCGTTCTATACCTCTTAGGGGACAACATCTTTTTCGGGCACGATTTGCCGAACATTTTAAAAAGGGCTAAAAGAGAAGTGGAAAAAAAGGGGGGAGCCTACATTTTTGGTTATGCGATAAAGGATCCTCAAAGGTTTGGTATTGTAGAGTTCGACTCCACGGGAAGGGTTTTGTCCGTCGAAGAGAAACCCCAAAAGCCTAAATCCAATTTCGCCATTACGGGGCTTTACATGTTCGATCCAAAAGCGGTGGAATTTGCAAAAAGGGTTAAACCTTCCGCACGGGGGGAACTAGAAATTACAAGTGTTTTGGAGGAATATCTGAAACTTGGAGAACTGAAAGTGGAACTTCTGGGTAGGGGTTTTGCCTGGTTTGATGCGGGAACCCACGACAGTTTTCTAGAAGCGGGGAAGTTCGTCGCTACTATAGAGAAGAAAACGGGATTGATGATAGGTTGTATTGAAGAAATAGCTTTTAGAAACGGTTGGATAACAGCTGAGCAACTGAAAAAATTGGCAGAACCTATGAAAAAAACAGATTACGGTAGATATTTACTAAAACTTGCAGAAGAGGGAGGGTGATTTATGCCATTTATTTTTAAAAGATTAGAAATTCCCGATGTCATTCTTATAGAACCAAAAGTTTTTGAGGATAATAGAGGTTTTTTTATGGAAACTTATAAATATTCAGAATTTAAAAAAAGTGGAATTCACTATGAATTTGTTCAAGATAATCATTCAAAATCAAAAAAAGGTGTTTTACGAGGTTTACATTACCAGCTAAAACCTATGGAACAAGGTAAATTGGTAAGATGCATTAAGGGAAGAATTTTGGATGTTGCAGTTGATATAAGAAAAGGCTCTCCTTGGTATGGAAAGTGGGTGGCTGTTGAACTTTCAGAAGAAAATAAATTAATATTATGGATTCCTCCAGGTTTTGCTCACGGTTTTATAGCATTAGAAGATGATACCGAAGTGGTTTATAAAGTAACCAAAGAATATTCTCCAGAATTTGAAAGAGGTATTATTTGGAATGATCCTTATATTGGTATTAAATGGCCTATAGAAAACCCCATACTATCCGAGAAAGATAAAAATCTTCCATTGTTAAAAGATGCAGAAAACAACTTTACCTATGGAGGTAAATAATGAAATTTTTAATCACAGGAGGTGCAGGTTTTATAGGTAGCGATTTAGTGAGAAAACTGGGAAAAGATAAAGACATTAAGGTTATTGTTGTAGACAAATTAACTTATGCTGGCGATATCAAAAGAATAGAAAAAGTATTGGAGAATATAAGTTTTTATCAAGAGGATATAACCAACTATGAGGGACTCCATATTATTTTTGAAAAAGAAAAACCCGATATAGTAGTTCACTATGCTGCTGAAACCCACGTCGACAGAAGCATCTTAAATCCTGACATTTTTTTTCAAACAAATGTCATTGGAACTTTAAATTTATTAAAACTTTCCCAAAAGTATAACATAGAAAAGTTTATACACATATCCACTGATGAAGTTTATGGGGAACTTTCCTTAAATAGTGAAGAAAAATTTACAGAAGAATCGCCTTTAAAACCTAACTCTCCCTATGCGGCAAGCAAAGCTTCAGCTGATATGTTAGTAAGAGCATTTATTAAAACTTATGGTTTACCAGCTATCATTGTTAGGGCTTCCAACAATTATGGACCTTGGCAATATCCAGAAAAATTAATTCCTCTTTCCATAGTAAGGATTTTATCCAATGAAAAAATTCCTATTTATGGAACAGGTAGAAATGTTCGAACCTGGTTATTTGTTGAGGATTTTACCGAAGCTATTTTAAAAATTATAGAAAAAGGAAAAAAGGGAGAAATTTATAATGTCGGTAGTTCGGAAGAAAAAACAAATCTTGAAGTTATTAAAAAATTATTGGAACTACTGAAAAAAGATGAAAAATTCATAGAATTTGTTCCCGATAGACCAGGACATGATTTGCGGTATGCTGTAGATACTACAAAGATAGAAACTGAATTAAACTGGAAACCTAGAGTGAATTTTAAAGAAGGTTTGGAAAAAACTGTAGAATGGTATCTCGCCAATAAAGATTGGCTTTTTGAAAAAAAACGGTATATTGATACATTGATTCAAAAATTAAAGGAAGAGTATACAAAATTATAATGAGGGTAGTATTATTAGGTGCAAGCGGACAATTGGGTTGTGACTTAAAAAGAACGGTTCCTCCTAATGTGAAGCTTTTCTCATTAACACGAAACGAATTGGATATTACATTAAAAACAAACGTTGAAACTGTTTTAGAAAACTTGAAACCAGATATAGTAATAAACACAAGTGCATATGTTAAAGTAGATAAAGCGGAAGAAGAAATAAATGAAGCTTTTAAAGTTAATGCTATAGGTGTTAAATATTTAGTAGAAATCTGCAAAAAACTAAAAATAACACTCTTACACATAAGCACCGACTACGTTTTTGACGGAAAAAAAGGTAAACTCAAAGAGCCCTATTACGAAAGCGACCAACCAAATCCGTTAAACGTCTACGGAATTTCAAAACTATCGGGGGAACTTTTGATAAGAAATTACCTCGAAAGGTATTACATAATTAGAGTTGCGAGCCTTTTCGGAAAAGCGGGAGCCAGCGGAAAAGGAGGAAATTTTGTCTACACCATTCTAAACAAGGCTAAAGCCAAGCAACCGCTAAAGGTTGTGAACGATATCTATATGTCCCCCACGTATACCTTAGATGCGGCAAAAGAGATATGGAAACTGCTTCTAGAAAAAAGGGAATTCGGAATATACCACATTACTAATTCGGGATATTGTTCGTGGTTCGAGTTTGCAAAGGAAATTATAAAAATCGCGAAGATAGATACGGATATTAAACCCGTATCTCACACGGAGTTCAAAACAAAGGCAAAAAGACCCCTTTGGAGCCCTTTATCTAGCGAGAAAGGAATAAAGTTGCCCCATTGGAAGACTGCTTTAGATAGATTTCTGAAAGAAATAATATAAGTAAATCTTTATGATTTTAAAAATATTCTTAGCATCCCTAATTTTAGCAGGATTATCTATTTCTTTTCTGAAAAGAAATAAATTATTTCTAGACCTTAAAGAGGAAAAAAAACCCCAAAAAGTACATGTTTATTCAGTTCCCCGCGGAGGTTGGATTCCCATATTAACTTCCTTTGGGTTGGGGGTAGTTTTAACAAAGTCCCTTTTAGGAGTCAAATTTTTAATTAGCTATTTACCATTGTTAGTTT
>Ga0256836_1000805_pt1 | contig 15580 bp, 25 predicted proteins | sample 4561380metaG_FD_185974 | JGI IMG/M metagenome (GOLD analysis project Ga0256836, IMG submission 185974) | Hydrothermal vent microbial communities from Guaymas Basin, Mexico - 4561-380 | ecosystem: Environmental > Aquatic > Marine > Hydrothermal vents | place: Mexico: Guaymas Basin | collected...
GTAAGTATTCATTCCTTTAAGATTTTCAAATGGACTAATAGTTGATGTTGAGATATATTCTCCACTACTATGTAATAATAGTGTTTCTATTTCAATATATCCATTTTCTTTATCAAAATGTTGACTTTGAATAATAGATATATTATATTTAGCACAAATTGGTCTTACAATATTAAGAACTTCGTCAAGTGGGGCATATTTATACCCATATCCACTTGTTGTTTTTACTGCATTTTTAATTTCCGATGTTGCTTTTACTAAATCTACACTAATTTTACTAATTGTTTCGCTCATTCTCATTTTAAACTCCTTATTTTCTATTTATTTTTTAGAACTAACTCTTTATTATTAACTACTTTAACTTCAAACTTACTATAAGAATGAATATCATAATCTATAACTTGATTTTTATTATCAAGCCATATTATTTCATTTTTAAAATTACGATATTCTTTTAATCCCCAAATATTTCCTACATACTTAAAATGGTATGTTTTCTTCATTTATATCCATTTCTGGAGATTGAGATGGTTGTGTTTGGGGATTAGCTTGTTGAGTTTGTGGTTGTTGGTTATCATTATATCCACCACTACTTTGTGTATCTCTTCCACCTAAAAATTTTACACTTTCAGCAATTATCTCGTGTTTGCTTCTCTTTTGTCCTGTATTATCAGTCCATTGATTAAAAGATAATCTTCCCTCTACAAGGATTTGACTACCTTTTTTTAAATATTGGTTTGCAGTTTCTGCTGCTCTTCCAAAAATTGTTATATCAATAAACATAACTTCTTGTTTTTTTTCTTTTGTAACAGGGTCTGTAAAACTTCTATTAGAAGCAATACCTACTTTTGCAACTGCTGTTCCGTTTGGTGTATATCTTAATTCTATATCTCTTGTAAGATTTCCTATTAAAATCACTTTATTATACATTTTCTGCTCCTTATTTTCTAATTTTTTACTACTTATGACAAACGGATAAATCCGTAACTTTACTACTTAATCTAATAATGCTATATGTATTGCTGGAAGCCACATCATAAAAACACTAAATAATAATAAATACATCATCACAAACTCCTTAAAAATTTACGATAGATTTTTCTACCACTTTTTGAGTTTGTGGTTGTTTTACTACATCAGTTCCTGCTTTTAGAATACTTGCCCCTGCAATACTTAATGCTACTATTACTGTAATATAGAATTTCATTGTTTTCTCCTTAATTTCTCTTTATTTTCTCTTTAAAAAAAGAAGCCTTATTTAATTTTAAGACTTCCTTTTCTGGTAATTTGCTTACCATAATTAGACACTAATTCATTCCATAAGTCTGGATTTTCTTTTTTTAATTTTGTAGTATCTAAACTTACATAATTACTACTATTTGAAATAGATAAAATATAATTTGAAACTTGCACTTTTTTTAATCCTTTTTCTTCAAGGAATTTTTGCAATTCTTCTTTTTTAAGTTTCAAATCTTTATCTATTTCTTTTTTTGTTGCTTCTAAATACACAATATCATTAACTATTTCATCTAATTCAAAATGTATTTCTTCTGCTTGAAATAAAGGGCAGGTATTTTTATGAGGGCATTTAGAACAAAATAATTGTTCTTCTGCTTCAGGTTCTATACCATTTTGTAACGCTTCCCATAATTTTTTTGCCCTATCAAGTGCAACTTTTTGTAAATCTTCATTTGGCTCAATAGAAAACTCTTTCATTTCTCCTGTATTAAGATTGATAACAAAAATATATCCCCTTGTTTTTAATCCATAATGTTTTTGTGCTAAATACATTTGTAATTGGATTTGTAATATCCAACTACTATATGGACTATCAGGGATATTATTTGTGCTTTTTGCTTCAATAACAATACATTCTTTTGAAGTGCAAAAAACGAAATCTAAATGAGCCTTAATAAAATCTTCTTGAAGTTCTACTTGTTCTTTGTAATGAATTCTATTAGCATTAAAAGCCTTTTTTATGAGTTCCTCCGCAAGATGCCCTCTCATTAACACAGCCAGTGTTTGAGGGTCTTTTTCTTGTGGATTAACTTTATCTAAATATGCTTTTTTTAAACAAGAACCTACATCACTTGCTCCTATATATTGAGTTCTATCACCCAATACATTATTCTCTTTATTTTCTTTAACTAATCCTTCTTGGATAAATTCTACTAACATTGTAACTCCTTAATTTTTTTATTTCTTCGGAAACTTAAAAGTTCCATCAAGGAGTTACAATGGCACACTTATACCCCACAAGGAGTTACAGGTAAATACCAAAGTAACTCCTTTGTGGAGCTTTTAATTAAAAAATCCCTGTTGGATTTTCATATCTATTCTCATACTTATCAATTAAATAAGCATATTTCTCAAGTGGAAAACTTTCAAGAAAAGCTACATCTAATAAAATGATGAAACTATCTTTTAAGTTTGCTCCTTTTACTCTTATTTCTTTCTCATTGAATTTTACTTCTCTCATTTTTAACTCCTTACTGTTACTATTTTGAAATTTCTTAATTTAAGACTTCTTGCTTGTTTTTTTGCTTCTCTATATGTAGAGAATGCTTTTACTTCTTCTTTACTCTTTAATACATACATTTGAACTCCTTAATTTAAAACAATAAAAATCTTATCCCTAATTAAAGGGCTAAAATTAAATTATCTTAAACTTTTTTTGATTTTTTTATTTGTAGCTAACACCTATTTGGGTTGGTTGAATAGGATAGAGTTATCCTAATTCCAATCTGTCGTATGACAGACGACCATATTTGGGGCTTTTTGCCCAAATAGGCTTTTCTCTTAAATACTACTCACCGTTTGTATGGCTTGGAAACCACACAGGATATGGGACTTGGAGTAGCTCAAGTCTGTTCCATTTCCTTTAATAGGATACTAAAAGTATCACAACTGCAAAGCAGTAAATTACCTGTATTATACAAAAAATATTTTAAAATTTCAACACTTATGTTTATCTTTTATACTTATTAAGTAATAATTTAATACTCATAGGCTCATTATATTCTACATCTAATTTACTACTCATCTTATTAAAAGTTTCATTTATATTTATTAAAACCTTATTAAAATTATCCATTACTTGGACTTTTGTTTTATCTTCAATAGATTTATTTTTTTTTAATTTATCAAAAAAATCATCAATACTTTGCAATAATTCAAACATAGGTATAGTATTATTCTGTTTTGGAACAAATAAATCAACTTTATTCTTTTTAACTATTTTTTCTAATTTTTTAACACCCATTTTACTTTCCTTTCTTTTTTTTATCATATTTAGCAATATAATCTATTACTAATTGTCTAATAATACTCGCTGCTGGAGTAGAATTTTCTTTTGCTATTCCTTTTAATTTTTGCCAAGCACTCTCACTTAAAGTTAAATGATAATGATGATTATTTTTTTTCATATCAGTTTTTGCCATATTAAACCTCCTATTATAATTATTATTAAATTTACTATTAAATTGCTACTAAAAGCAACTTTTAAATCCTGTTTTGATGGAATACCATTTGTAATACATAAATACTCTATAAAATAAAATAATAAAGTATTCATACAATTTACTTCAAAATACATAAAAAAGTATTTTGCAACTAAAAAACCTACGATTATCCATACAATAGGTGCAATACCTATCCAAAAACCATTTATTTTACCTATATAAGCTCTTACATAACCTAATCTCCAATATATATTTCCATTCTCTATTTCTTTTTTTGGTAATAAACTTATACCCTCTGGCTTTCCACCTGTAATAAAAGCTACAATATAATGAGCTAATTCGTGTGGAAAAGTTGTTAAAATTCCACAAAATACTAAACTCCAAAAACGATTACTACTCATTAACATATTTCTTATTTTTTCTAACATCAATATCATTATAGTTGATATATAACTATATATTAAGAAGTTCATATATATTTAAAACCTTTATCACAATAAATATATCAATTAAAATCAATATAAAGATTATTATATGTTCTATAATAGAATTTGTATAAAATGTCATTTTTTTTGGTAAAAGTCTAAAAGTTTTATCTCTATAAAAAGGATACAAAAACCCTTTAATACCTCCTTTGGTTAGCATATCTCCTACATCGTGCATCAACACTCCAAAAGATAACCCTAATATAGCAATTTGAATATATGAATTTGTTATAAAACTTGCAATAAGTAACAATATAAAAGGAAATATCAAATAATGGGTAAATGTTCTATGTTCAATACCTAAAAGCTTTAATGGAATAGATAAAAATCCTAATCTTTTACCTATAAAAGATTTTGGTTCATCTATATCTGGTAATAATGCTCCTATAAAAACAAACCCTAAAAACAAAATATATAATTTTGATTTTAATCCATCTGCAATAATTAAAGCAGGAGTAGTTGCTAATGCTATATGTCCTTTTGCTGTCATATATTTACCTTTTATCAAATTTTGGAATAGAAACTTTTATATTTTTTAGTTCTGGATAATTATTCATTTTTTCAAAAAAACTATTTTTATCATCAAATAATTTTCTCGCTGCAAAAAACACTCCTTTTGTGTCAAAAGTTTTATTTAGAGATTTTATATATATATTTATTTTTGTGCTATAAAATCCCCTGCTTGTATTAACAAGTAATACTATATTTCTTATTTTGGCTTCTTTTACAAAAGCTTTAAATATAATTTCAATATTTTCTTCATTTTCAGATGTTAAAAAGTTTGATAAGAATTTTTTAACTCTTTTATTTGCAATTATCAATCTATCTTCAGAGGGCAATGAAAAATTATTATAATCTATCTGTTCGCCTTTAATATCTATATTAAATAATTCGTTAGAATGAATTTCATTTAGTAAATTTTCCCATATTGTGCCAAATTCATACTTTTCAAAAACATTATCTATATTTAAGCTATCTTCTGTATCTAAAATAATTTTATTATTTTCATCACTACTTAACTCTGTTATATCTTCCATAGTTAAATCAGCAAATTCATTCTCTATATAATCTTCTATATTAGTATTAAATTGTTCCTCTTGTTTTTGATGTTCTATATTTTCATCTATTTTTTCAACTTCTTTTTTATTATTTTGAGATACTTCTTGTTTTACTTCTTTATCTGGATTTTCTTTTTTTGCTATTTCTTCTTTATCTGCTTCTTTTTGGTTTTTTTGATTTATTTCCCAAGCTGTGATTTCTTTTTTTCTTGCTTCTTTATCTGCTCTAATAAGTATTTCTAATAATAAATTATTATCTTTATCTTTTTTATACTCATTATGATGATTATGAATAGCTTGAACTATTTGCTCTTTTTGTGGATAATCGGGATATAACTCCCTAAAAATTTGAGCTGAAATTTGTTGATGAGATATTTGTTTAAACATTTCTAAAGTAATACCTTTTAATCTTTGTTCAAACTTCTTAATTTTACCTATATCGTGAGCTAATGCTGCAATAATTACACTTGCAATATATAAAATTTTATCATTTGGAGCTTTTTCATTTAAAATTTTTATTGCTTCATTTACTACATTCATACTATGGTCATATAATGTTATATTTTTTAAAATATCATAACTTGTTTTTCCATTTGAAACGATTTTATTATATTCAACTGTTTCTATTTCTTTCTTTGCTGCATATCCTACTACACTTTCAATATTTCCATTTACTTCTAATTCTTCAATCAAATCAAAAATAATTTTTATATCATATTCATTTAATTTATATAAATATGGCTTAATATAATCATCAAATAACTTAACACTTCTATCTTTATGAAAATGTGGCACAATTACTTTTAACTGTTGAGACTGAATGGTCTTTGGTGTTTCTTCTACTTCTTTTTGTATCTCTTCTTTTAAAATTTCTTTATATTCCTCTTTTTGTAACCAAATTTTACTAATTTCTTCTAATGTAACAGTTTGCACTCCACAATTTTTTCTTTCTTTAATTTGTTTATATAATCTATAATTATTAAATAATAACATCAGATATTCTATTATTAAAACACTAAAAATGATTTTCTTATTTTCATACAAAAGATAGTAAATAACATCTAAATTAAACAATAAAGAAAATGAAAAATATCCAATTTCTTTATACATTGCTATAGCCAAAAGAGATATAATAGTAATTATAAATAACACTATATATCTAATAAATATTGCTAATTTATTTTGACTATAAAATAATATATCTGCTAAAAAATCAATTATCCAAGTCATTTTTATCCTCGTTCTCTTATTTTACCATCAGATAAAACATCTGGCATTTGTATCATTATTTCAGTTGGCTCTACTCTTGCAGTTTTACCTTTAAACTCTCCCTCAAATCCAAAATAAAAAAATTCTCTTTTTTTTAATCTTAAAACATCTTCGGTTTTAATTGCTATTTCTTCTACTTCTCTTGTCATTATCCCTCCATTCATATTTAACATAGGAGAAAAACTTTTAATTTTTCCACCATATCCACTTACAATTCTTGCACTCTCTTCTTCATTTAATCTCATAATAATTTTTGTAGAAGTTAAATCTAATAATCTTCTTGCTCTATCTTCTCCAATAATAGCAACCATATCAGCAAAAGATTGAGTAATAAAGTGCATTGCTACATTTGCACCCCTACCTTGAGCTGGTAAAGTTTCTATTCCTTGATAAACTGCACTTGCTGCTTCATCTATAAATATATTTAATCTATGACTATATTTTCTACCTGATGAATAAATTCTACCTACTGAACTTTGTATCATTGATAAAGTTACTTTATTTACAATAGGAGAAGCATCTCTTGCTAATAAACTACCTGTCATTACATAAAGAATAATAGGCTCATCATTTTCAAGCCTATCAATAAATACATTACTTTCAGCATTACCTATAATTTTTCCCACATTTCCACTTGTCATTGCTGTTAAAGTTGTTCTTAAAGTAGATGAAACTTTTGAAAAATAATCCTGTGGAGATGATAAAACTTGTTCTAATAAATTTAATACAAATTCTTTATCTTTTTGTAAAGATTGATTATTTACTGCTTTTAAATCATTTTGAATTTGTTGCAAACCTCCATAATAAGCATATTTTGCTATTTCTTTAAATGTTAAAGGCTCATCTAATCTATTAGTATATTTTCTTAAAATCAATCTACCTCTCACGATAACTGTTGTAGTTTCTTTTGCTACATTATAAAAAAAATCATCATCTGCTGGAACTCCTGCCATAATATGGTCTATAATTTCATCTTCCATATAATAATGAGCTAATGGATTTATTTTAATCGAATATTGAGGAAATATATGACTTAAAAACATTAAATCATCTTCTCTTCCACAACTAATAACAACTTGATACACTTTACTTAAAAGGTCAATATCTCCTTTTGGGTCAATTATTACTATACTATGTCCTTTTGGAATATCTTGCTCTATAAAATTTTCTAAAAGTCTTGTTTTCCCTACACCAGGAGCTCCAAAAATAAACATATGATTAACTCTATTACTTTCTTGCAATTTAATATCTACTAAATTATCTTTTTTTATATCATCAAGTGCAAATCCTTTACCTACTAAAACACTATCATCTTTTTTTCTAAAAATATTTTTAAGACATTTCAAGCAAATCATTATAAAATACCCTTAATACTTTTTCAATTTCTTTTACTTCTTCTCTTGGTATTTTAATACCATCTCTATAAGGTGCTAATGTAATTTCCACTGCTTCTCTAAATGTGTATGGTGGTCTATAAGGTTTTGGAGAAGTAAGTCCTTGAAAAACATCTGCTATATTTATATAAGCACTCTCATCTGGATAATTATCTAAAGCATAATATCCACTTCCATTTGGGAGTTCGTGATGAGCATACACAATTTCAGCAACTTTATTTAATCCTTTATATTGTAAATATTCGGAACTTAATACAGGATGTCTTTTAATTTGAGCTATTTGTTCATCAGTTAAATGGTCGCCATACTCTACATATTTACTTACTGCACTTAATCCTATATTTGCATAAAAACTTGCTAAATAAAATTCATTACTTTGTTTTCCTAAATGTTGAGCTATTAAATTTGCTAACATTCCTGTATTTTTAATTTTTGCATACAAAAAAGGTTTAAAAAGTTTTAATCCAAATAAATAATCCTCTAAAAACTTTTTCTCATATTCAAAATCTATATTATTTTCATTTTCATATATCATTTACTCTCCTTAATTTTTTTGCTTTCCTCTCGCCCTATCGGTTGAGGGTGGCACGGAAATGCAGATTATCTTTCATAACTAATAAACTCACACCAAGTTCCGTGCCACTTTAATACTCTTCATAAGCTCTAATTGAATTTATATGTTTCTTTTTCATTAGCATACCTTTAAAAAAAATCGTTAAATAAGGTAATATTGCAAAAAATAACATCGTATATAAAATATTTTCTGCTGTTTGAGTTAAGGCAGGAGTAATAAATTTGTAATAATAAATATATAAATCTTGATTACTAATATTAAAAGGCAAAAATATATCAAATAACCATTTTGTAAAATCCACCCAACTATAAATTACATTAGGATTAACATAAGAAATTTTTGATAAATAATTAAATAAAAAATATATAATTAACCCTTTAATTAAAAAAGCCATACTTCTACCACTAAATAAAGCAAATAAAGCTCTTCTTGTTAAAGCTCCTACATAATATTTACTTAAAAATAATAAGAATACTGTCATAAATAATATAGGTAAATATGAAATAGAATTTAATAATAATTGTTCCGTTTGAGTAATTTTTATATTAAAAAAATATAACTTTACACTTGGATAAATAGTTTGTAAAAATGGAAATAATGTTACAAATAAAAAACTCTCTATAAAACCACTTCTAAAACCAACTTTAAAAAAATCAAAAATCTGTTCTATTGTAAAATACTCTTTTGGTAAATCTTCAGTTGATTTGTCTTCTATAACATAAGTTCTTTGCACTTCTGCTAAAGCAGTAATGAGAGAAGTTGGCTTTTGGTATCCATTATCACTTCCTACAACTCCACCATTATTTACACTATTTTCATTTATATTTTCAGTATTTTCCCAACCTTTAGCCATCTTTTAATCCTTTTGAAATAATCATTTTTTGATAAATACCTTTTAATAATAGAATATCTGCTTTTTCTAATTTCGGATAACTTCTAATAATAATTTTATCTTTAAAATCCCTTATTTCTTTTAAAAAATACTTATGACCAAACATCTCTTTGATTTTATAATTTATTAAATTTTTATGTTTAGTAGTAACTAAAATATATGGAATATGTTTTTTAAACTGTATTTTTTGGATATAGAAATAATTTTCTTCATTTATAGAATATGTTTTATTTATTTTATTTTTCAGCATATAAAATTTGTAATTTGTTTTATTATCTTTAACTATATAAGACAAATTATCCTCTCCAACTATTACTCCTTTAAAAATCCTATTAGGATATAAATCTAAAATTATTTGTTTATCTTTTTTTTGTTGTTCATATAAAAGTCTTTCCCTTAATTGCTTTGCTAACTCTTCAGTTTTTATTTTAGATAATCTTATTTTTTTAAGTTTATGATTTTCTAATTCTTCGTATAAAATCCCTTTAATAAATAAAAGATTATTTCTATATCCAAAACTCTTAATAATCTCTTTTGTAATAGCATATATATCTAATTGTGCAATTTGATATACCTGTTCTAACTCTTTTAGGATTTCATACATTTGATTAAAATTCCTTTTTTCTGGTATAATCTATTAAAATGTATTATTTATTACAAATACACAAAATTATACCAAAATGTATGAAAAATATACATATTTAAAGGATAAATATGAAGCAAATAGAAGAAAAATTATTACTTGAAGTAGAACATACTTTTGCACAAGATATGATAAAGAGAAGAAAATTGTTAAATATATCACAAACTCAATTATCTGAAATGACAGGACTATCTCAACGAATTATTTCTTCAATAGAAAGAAAAGAAACATCTATTAGATTATCTTATTTTATCTTAATAGCAAAAGCTCTTCAAATTGATTTACATAAAAGTTTAGATAAATTATTAAAAAAGGCAAATGAATTAAATCTCTTTGAAAAACAAAAAAATAAATTAAATGCTGATGAAAAACGAATGATTTTAAAAATGAATGAAAATGGTTTAAATATAGAAACTATTGCTTCTATTATAGAAAAAGAAAAAGAAACTGTTGAAAAGTTTCTCAAAAGTTCGGAGATTGATAAGGAATAGAATTATAATACAATTTCAAAATTTCAGATAAATATTTATACAATAAATTGTTTGGAACAGCACCTTTTATAGGCTCTGTTAAAGTTTCTAAACTATTTGGATTTAATACTACTATAAATGGTGTAGAATTTGAAAAAGGTATCATAGAGGGAACTCTTTGTCTTGTTATATCAATAACTACCCAAGCAAAATTATTACCTAAAAAATCCAATAATTTTCTATCTCTTTTCATATTATTTAACAACTCTTGACAATGAATACAACTACTTGAAACTATAAATACTGCAATAGGTTTATTAGAATTTCTACCATATTCTACTGCTTTATCAAAATTAGAAAAAATCATTCCTTTTGCAAATAATAAAGTTCCAAAAAAAATACTAACTATGAGTTTTTTCATTATTTCCACCAAATTTATTTTTAATATTATTCCATAAATCTTTTAATCCATATTGTCCTGTTTTATCTTCATCTAACATCTCTTTTAAAACTTTATTTACACTCTCATTAAATTTATTATAAAGCTCCATAAACTTTTGATAACCTTGCTCTTCATTTTCTTTAGCTATTTCTTTTAATGATTTTTTAATTTCTTCTTGCTGCATATTACCCTCCTACTTAAAATGGTATCTTTTCTTCATCTACATCTACATTATCTACTGGTATTTCATCTTCTGTTTTTTCAGAAATATCCTCCATAAGTAATCTTCCAAAAATAATACTTGTAGGAGATTTCTCTTTATCTTTTCTTTTTTCATCTGAAATTTTAAAGATTTTAACTTCCATCTCTCCAAAACCAAGTTCAATTACTCCGTTTAAATAAGTATTATTATCTTTTGTATTATTTACAAATAAGCTGCATAAAAATTGTTCTCTTAACCCTAAAACCCTAACTAATTTATAATCAGGACTTTTATTGTTCTTTTTTTCAGCTTTTTTAATTTTTATATCATATCTGTCTAATCCAATTTGGATATAACCTTTACCATCCCACAATGCTCCTGCTTTTGTTTTTTTAGTTATTTTCATAATTAAATCCTTTTAAAAAACGAGAAAAAAATGGATAGAATAAAATTCTCGTATTGTTTTATATAGATTATTTTTGTTTTTGTTTGGCAATAATTTCTTTTTGAAGAGTTTTATATTTTTGTAGATATTTTAAATCTACATTTTTTTCAATTAAAGAAATAAAATCATCTTTTGTATTTTTAATTTGATTATCAAAATCGATTACTTTTTTAATCCATTCTTCTGCTTTTGCAGTTCTTTTTAATAAATTATCATATTGGTCAATATATACTAAACTTTGATATAAATATTCACTATCTCTATCAAGAGGAATAAATAAATCCACTACTTCTTTCGTGATTGTGCTATCTTTAACTTTTTGTTCTTTTTCGGCTCTTCTCATATTTAACATTTCATCAAATACATCATTTAATTTTGGAGCATAGCTCTCAACAAAATCAATAATATTTTTTGCTTGTTCAATTAACTCTTTAATTTTTTTATCTGCTGTTTCTTTATCTTCTGTGCTAATAGTTGCACCCCAATTATCAATAATTGCATTATAACCAGCTTCCACTTGTCTTACATTTCTTAAAAATCTTTCTCTAATAAGAGTATTATTAAATACATATACCCAAGCTTTTGGATAAATTCTTAATAATTTTAATTTTCCATCTATTCTTCTTTGAATTAACTTTTTATCTATTGCCATTTTGTTACTCCTTAATTTCTATTTTATGTATAAAAATTATACATAAATTGTATAAAAATTATAGCATATTTTTTGCTAATTTTTGAAAAAAATTATTTACTTTTATTTGTATTTTTTCTAAATTATCTTCAAATTGCATAGGCTCTAACAAAATATAATTTTCTGTTACATCATCTTTTGTAATAGCATATGTTTTTTGAGTAACTATTTCTAAAAAATAATTATCTAAAAGATGTATATATTGTTCTTTTAACTCTATTTCACTTATAGTTTTCATATTTTTCCTTTTATTTTTTTAGCATATTAAGAAAATTTTAAGAGAATTTAGTGTATAATTCTTTTTAAGAATTATACTCGTTTAGGCGAGTCTTTTATAGTAGCCTACCCAGAGCTAATCTGGGTTTTTCTAAAATATAAACTCTTTCTAATTTTAAATCTTCTATTAAAACTTCTGTCATTTATAAAAATAGGAAATTGTGATTTAATAATCCATTTGTCTTCACTAACTTTATCTAATCCAACTATATGGTATTTATATTTAGAACTATTTGCTATTTTTTTAATAAAAGTCAAATCTGCTATATATTTAGGATTATTTAATCCATTTTTATCCAAAATAAAATTTGGAGTTAATAATGTCCATCTAATCCAAGAAAAAGTTTCTAATTTTTGAATATCAGCATTTGTATTGATAAAATCATCAATAATTGGATACTCATAACAAATATCCATCAAAAAGTTTTTTATAAAATAATTATCATTTTCAGGTTTTCTAATTCCTATTAAATGTGGGAAATGTTGTTCATAAACTTGAATTTTAATCAAATTTCCTGTTATGTTTTTTAATTTATCTAACTTCGTTTTTTCTTTATTAGATTTATCTAAAATAGTATCCATTTTAATTTTAAATGTTCTATTTAAAAACATATCTTTAAAAGCAAATAATAAAGCTTTATATGTTAATAAGTTAATATCTAAAATCTTAGGAGGCTTACTATTTTTTATATAATCTTTAATTAAAATATCTTTATGTTTTTTAATTTCATTTAATACTATACGAAAATCATTTGCTTCGTGCAATAGTTCATCTAATGCTTGAATTATTAATAAATCATTACTTTGATTTAAACATTCTTCAAATTTAATTCTTAATATTTCTAATTGCATTAAAATTCCTTCTTAAAACAATTACTACAAAAAATCTTTCCATAATCTTTATCTCCGAAAAAGTTTTTAATCTTTTTAAAAGTTAAAAATTTATCTAAAATCCATAATTGATTTTTTGTGTCTGTATTATTATATCCATCAGGATAATTCTCTAACATTTCAATTACATTATCTCCTAATTTATTTTTAACTAAAATACAATCATTTTTATGAAATGATATAGTTTTATTTGGATTATTTAATGTTAATACCACAAAAAACTCCTTTATTTTTTATATTTATTATACCAAAAAATTATAGATTATGTAACTTTTTTTAGGGTTTATTAGTGGTATTTCTTGGTAGAATTACATTCCAAACAAATCTCTTTTACTTGTATTTTATCTCCAATTTGAGTAATAATAGATGGTGTATGTTCTAACTTAAATCTATCTTCAATTTGTGGTAAAGCATAATATACAGGTTGTTTAATTTTTTTCATTATTTCATACCAACTTCCATCTGTTAAAAATATTCTATATGCAATACTTCCTATATATTTAGAATGTAAAAGCCAATTTACTTCTTTTTTATTATTTCCATTTATAACTATAATAGAATAAGTAAGTTTTACATATTTAGTAGGATTAAATTTATATCCCTTTGGATATATAACTTTTCCATATTGGTCTTTTATATCAAATTTTAAAGTATATGTCATATCTGGATAAAAAACTCTATTTTTTAAAGTAGGAGTTAAAGGTCTAACTCCTTGAGGTTTAAAATTTTTGATTTTTTTAACTGCTTCTTTTCTAATTTTATTTAATTTTTTTTCAATTTTTACTTTATTGTTCTTAATATATTCGTGTATAGCACTAATAAAATCTTTTTCTGCAAATTGATATGTTTTTCCTACTTCAATTTGTTCTACAATTACAGCATTTGATATATTTAATAAAATTCCTAATACAAATATTATTCTAAAAAGCACAGCATTCCCTTTTTTTAAATAACATAAAACTAAAATTTGTTCCTATCATAGGTATATTTTTACCTGCCTCCCAAAAAAATCCTGTATGTCCTATACTCATAGCCATAGGATGTGGAATAGGTGCAATAAGTTGCATTCTATAAGCTGATTTTCTCCAAATAGGGGCTGGAAAATATCCACAAAGTCCTAATTGTCCCCAACTACCCCACATAATTAACTGACGATGTAATTTATATATCAAACTTGCTCCTGCACTTGCAGCAGCAGTTAAATAATCTCCACTTACAACTCTTCCTGTCATAGGATAAGCATTACCCCAACTACCTTTGCACCAAAACAAAGGGTCAAGAGTAATATTTGCAATAGAAGAAATACTATCAGCCATACAAGCCAAATTAGTAATAGGATTACCAAATAAAAGTGCTTCTGGTTGAATTAAAGCAGTAAGCATATCATCTTGCCATAAAGGGTCTACTTCGGTCATATATGCTACATCTACTCCTGTTACTTCTAAACAAATAAAATCCATTAAAATTTCCATTACTGAATAAATAGGATAAACTATTTCGTGAGCTTGAAAAAAAGAATGTTTATTATTATCTTCTTCTCCATTACCTTTAACTCCTTGTTGCATTACACTCATTGGAATACCTATACCAAGTCCTTCAAAACAATAAGGGTCTTTTACTGTATCAATTAACCTACTTGGTTCATAAAAACTTACAGGTATTCCTATTCTTATCATAATAGGCGGTGGAGCAGGACACATACAAATTGGGCTACCTACACTTCCCATAGGGTCTGGCATTATTCCAGGAGCAACTGTAACACCTGCTATTCTTAAAGGTAACATACAAGCATAACAAGTAGCTGTTATATTTGTCATCATTTGAGCGGGATTAGGAGAACATAATCCAAATAAAAATTTAGCACTTAAAGATATTCCTAAAAAAAATTTAATTATTCTTTTCACTTTCCTCATCCTTAATTATTTGTTTAATTGCTTCAATATGGTTATATCCCATATTTTTATACTCTTCAATTCTTCTTTTATCTTTTGGGTCAGTAGTTGAAATATAATAAAAGAATTTATTCATTATCAATCTATAAGGCAATTTATATTCTTCTGGAGTAATAATAAAAATTTCTGAATACTCTCCTTTTTTAGTATGAATAGTTCGTAAAATATCTTTATCAATCTCTCCAAAATTAAATACTCCACTTTTTAAAAGTAAATTGATAGATGTTTCAGTTTGAGTTAAAAAGAACTTCCAAGGGGAGTTATTTACAATAACTTTACCTGCTCTACTTAATCCACCTTGTTGGTCATAAATATCATCAAAACCTTGTGTAGCAATAATAACACTACCATCATATTTTCTTGCTCTTCTATATGCCTGTTCAATAAAATCATCCATTCTCGGATTTTTACCTAAAAATCTATGTGCTTCATCTA
>Ga0256836_1000807_pt1 | contig 15550 bp, 17 predicted proteins | sample 4561380metaG_FD_185974 | JGI IMG/M metagenome (GOLD analysis project Ga0256836, IMG submission 185974) | Hydrothermal vent microbial communities from Guaymas Basin, Mexico - 4561-380 | ecosystem: Environmental > Aquatic > Marine > Hydrothermal vents | place: Mexico: Guaymas Basin | collected...
CTTAGAATATTCATCTATCATAGATAAAGGAGTAGTTGTAATAATTTCAACAAATAAAGTTTCATCAAATTCATTTTTTAGCTGCTCTTGGATAAATACTTCATCGATAGGTAACTCTTTTTCTTTTAAAGATAACATTACTTTATAAATTTTTTGATGAAAAGGATGATAAAAATCGTCATATTTTAAAATATGTTCTATTTCATCTATTGTAGTATTATCAAATAAAATAGTGCTTAATATCGCTCTTTCTATATCTAAATTGTAGTAGTTCAATTTTGTCTCCTTAATTTTTTTAAAATAATTTATTAACTAAATCTTTATTTTGTTCTACATACTCATTTACAAATTTTCGTAGCTCTTTGTTTGCGTCACTTTCTTTTGCTTTTGCAATTTTCTTAAATACTTCCCATTTGCTTTTTTCAATTCTAAAAGTTGCTAACACTTTTTTTTCTTCATTCATTAGTTCTCCTTTTTGTTTGTTTGTTTTTACATTATAATTATAGCAGAAAGCAAACAAAAATCAAGCTTTTTGCTAACTTTTTGAAGTATAGAAGAGAAGAAAAAAAGAAAAGAAGAAATAATTATTTACATAATCTGTTGAAATAATTATAACCCTCGATGACTCTTTCATCATTTTCAATTATTTCTAGTGCTTTTTTAAAATCTTTTTGTGCAATTGCTCCTACAAATTTTGCTATCGCAGGATCGTTTGTATAATTAAATCTATGTTTAAAAAATAATCTAGCTAAAAACATATTAGAACTAGAAGTTTCACTCATATTTGCAAAATTTTTAACTTTTTTATCATTTGAAATAGAAGTAGAATATAAAAAATAATTCATGCTTCTCTCAAATTTTTTTATACTTTTTTCTGTCGGAAACATATTTTTAATTTCACCTTTTTTTGCCCCTTTTTTTAAAATTTTAAAAATGAAAACACCTCCATTTGTTTGATCTATATATTTTGTAAATATACTAAATTTTTTTAATTGTTCATCATTCAAGCTACAAACGAAACTTCTAAAATTCCAGAGCCAGTTCTTATAATTTGAATTTATACTTATTCCTGTCCCACCTACAACTTTTTCTGTAGTAGAGCTAAAATCCCCAAAAAAATTTTTTAAAGATTTAGCTGTCGCGTCAATGCTTATCATAACGTCAACTGTATTCTGATTAGAATTATTATTAGTTGGACAATAATTTATTTTTTTAATTTCTGTAGGTTGTAAATTATAATAAGTGCAACCTAAACCTTTTAAATCTAAATCAAAAAAATTTAGTGCACTTGCATTTGTTACTAAACTTGTTATTACTAAACTTGTTGTTACTAATACTTTTTTCATTGTAAGTCCTTTTGGTTTTTTTAAAATTTTTTGTTTCTTGTTTTTTAAATGCATTATAAAAAGAAAAGAAGAAATAATTATTTACATAATCTGTTAAAATAATTATAACCCTCAATAACTCTTTCATCATTTTCAATTATTTCTAGTGCTCTTTGAAAATCTTTTTGTGCAATTGCTCCTACAAATTTTGCAACAGCAGGATCATCTGTATAAGCAAATTTATGTTTAAAAAATAATTTAGCTAAAAATGTAGAACCTCCATACAAATCTTCATCAGTTTTTGCATAAGCGTGTGCATAAGCTTGATAAGTCATTATTCTTTTAAATTTTTCTACACCTCTTTTAGTTTCAAGAAATTTAATTACTTTCGCATATTTTTCAGGATTTTTGTTATAAAGTTCTTTAAATTTTTTGTAATAAAAACCACCAACATCTTCCCAATCAACATATTGCATAAATATACTAAATTTTTTTAATTGTTCATCAGTTAAACTACAAACAAAACTTCTAAAATTCCAAATCCAATTTTCGTAATTTAAATTTATACTTATTCCTGTCCCACCTGCAAGTTTTTTTGTTGTTGTACTAAAATCTCCAAAGAGTTTTTCTAAAGCATTTGCTTCTCCTTTAATATAACTAGCTAAAACAACTGTTGTAGCTACATCTCCTTTTTTCGCTCTACAAAATTTTTCTTTTCTAATTTTTTTTGGTTGTAATTTTAAATAATTGCAAGTTGCTTTTTCAATTTTACTTAGTTTAAGTTCTTCTGCAGCACTTGCACTTGTCACTAAACTTGCTACTACCAAACTTGCTGTTACTAATACCTTTTTCATTGTAAATCCTTTTTGGTTTTTTTTTGAAACTTTTTGTTTCTTAAATGTGTTATAAGAAGATTTATTTTTTTTCAATTTTTTTTCAAACTTTTTAAATTAGTTTAATTTTTTTTGTTTTTTTTAAAAACTTCTTATAACAGAATTATGTCAAAAAAAATTATAAGGAGGAAAATATGATACTAACAGTAGCAATTATTTTTAGTTTAATATCTTCAATAGCTATTTTGATATTAAATCATTTTTAATTAAAAAACTTTTTAACTTTGCTTCGCAAATAATAAATAATTTTGCTGTCGCAAAATTTTAATATTTGGGGGGGCACAATACGCCCATTTTTCGTTAAACGAAAAATATTCTTTGTGCCTTTTTTTAGGAGTTAACCTTAAAAAAGAAGTTAAACACTTTGTTAAACCCTTATACTTTTAACTCTTTGTATTCCCCCAGAATTCGGCGAAAACACGGTTAACCAAAAAGTTTTTAAAAACTAAAAAAATAAAGGACTAAAAAAATGACAAGAAATAGCAGAAAACTTAAAAAAATTTGTAATAAAAAAATACAAAAAGTTTCAAAATTTAAAAAATAAAAGGAGAGAAAATGAAAAAATTAATTGGATTTAAAATAGACGAAGAAACAAAACAAGAGTTAGAAGAACAAGCAAAAAAACATAATAAAACATTATCAGATTTTATTAGAGATTTAGTTTTAAAAGAAAATGTTGCAACTGAAAAAGAATTACAAGAGTTAAAAGAAAAAATTGAAGAACTTGAAACTAATGTAGAAATTTTTTTGCAAGATTTAAAATCAGAAATATATAAAAGTTTTTCTGATTTTGCAGAAGAATTAGCGAAAAGTATTGTTAAAAATTTAAGCAACAATAATAATAGATATACAACAACAAATACAACTACAACAACTACAAATGAAAGAAAAAATATTAAGCCGACGTGGGCAGAATTAAAAACAAATCCTGCTCTTTTAAAATCAGGAGATACAGTAATAATTGTAAAAAATGGAGAAAAAATTGAAACAGAACTAATAAAAAGTACTGTGACAGATTTACAACTTAAAAATAAATTAACTAAAGAAAAAATTGTTTTTACATACTTTATGAGCAAAGACAAATATGACAAAGAAATTTTAGGAATTTACAGAAATTTTTAAAAAGTTTTAAATTTTTTTAAAAAAAAATCTTATTTCTTTTTTTTCTTCTTATAACACATTTAAGAAACAAAAAGTTTCAAAAAAAAACAAAACAAAAGGACTTACGATGAAAAAAGCATTGATGACAGCAAGTTTAGTAGTAGCAAGTTTAGTGACAAGTGCAAGTGCAAGTGATTTAACAGATAGTTTAAAAGAAGTTGCAAGTAATTCAAACACTTATTTTCAAACCGCTGGAGGTAGTGTTAGAGGAACTGATAGCGTAATTTTTACTGCAGGTACTGTCTATAAAAATTTTGAAGCAAATGCAAGAATTGCAAAAAAGAATTTTGATTTAAATTTAAATTATGTTCCTATCTCATATAAAATAAATGATAGCATAACTATTTTTCCTATTGCGAATTTATATTATAGTAAATACAAATATGACGTAACACAAACACAAACACAAACACAAACAAAAAAGGGAGGGGAACCTGGAGAAACAGAAACAACTACAAGCACAAAAACAAATACAGAAACAAAAAATAAATCTAGATTTGGATTTGGTCTAGGCGGCGGTTTAGTTTTAACAAAAGTTAATAATTTAGTGCTTAGAGCTAACTTTAATAACAATGCAGAATTATCTTTTAGTGCCACTATGCCTATACCGGCATTTAAACATCTTAGTGTTACATATAGCAACTCTTGGCTAAAAAAAGATGACAAAAAATTGAATTCTCACTATATCGGAATCAACTGCTCTTTCTAAGAGCATAAGGAAAAAAAAGATGAATAATAATTTAACAAACAAAGGAACAGCAATAAGTAGTTTGCATTACAATTTTGTAGAGAAGTTTTATTACTTTGTAGTAATTATTGCTTCTCCTTTCTTGTTTTCACTAATAGCTTCTTTATTAACTTTGTACTTCGCAGAAGATATATTTATTAAGCATCACATTTTAAGTACTTATATTAATAATTTGTTTGATTTTACACATCATACTATTGTTTTTAATAATGAAGAATATAGTAAAAAAGTATTTAATAATTTTGCAGAAGAAATGTTTGAAAAAACAAAATTAATAAATAAATTCTACTATTTAATGTTTGTTTATTATGTAACAAGTTTTTATCCTATATACTTTTTTACAAACAAAATTATAAATAGAAAACAAGAAGAGATGAAAGATAAACACTTGAGAGGTTCAAAAGTTTTGAGTGCTGAAGAATATGCAAAAAAACATAATGTAGAAAATGGAATTTTATTAAGTTTTGTTTATAAAACAAACTTAAAAAAAGACAAAAATTTAAATAAAGAAATTTTTCAATTTCGAAATGGAGAAGTGCAAAATGTTAGAATTTAATAAATTAAAAAAATCAGGAACAGCTGTATTTTTAGATACAAATGTTTTAGATAATCATTTGTACATTTTTGGGAGAAGTGGTGCAGGGAAAACTGTATTATTCAAAAGAATCTATAGTCAATTAAAAGCTCAAATTATTTTAAATAGAGAAAAAGCAAATATTATTACACATGCAATAAAAGATGATTTAGTCGCAGAAAATTTTACAGAAAATGATTACATTCTAAATCCTTACGACGAACGAGGAAGTGATTTTAATATTATGAGTTTGATAGAACAAGAAGCAGATATTACAGCAATAGCAAATGCTGCATTAAATGCTGTATCTTCTCAAAGTGAAGATGATCGTTTTTGGCAAGACGGCGGAAAAGACCTTTTTGAAGGGCTTCTTTACATGGCACTTTATGTAGCAAATGAAGATAATAGTATAAAATTAAATAATTTTTTACTACGAAATCTGAAAAATATTGGAATTGTAGCGTTTGCTACAAAATTACAAGAAGTTGTAGCAAAATATCCTCGTGCAGTAAATGCTTTAAGCAGAATTGAAATTGTTTTAGAAGACCAAAGCAATAAAACAGCTAAAAGTTTTTGGGATTTTTTTATGATGTCTACGAAATTTCTTGACATTATAAAAGAAGATAATAACAATGAAGAAATCGATTTAGATAATTTAATTTATAATCCTCAACAACAAACAGTTTTTTTAGCAAATTATACAGATATAAAAGACGAAATAGCACCTTATTTGACAATTTTTCTAACATTATATATTAAAAAACTTTTAGCAAAATCAGAAAAAGTAAAAACAAAAACTTATTTTTTTCTCGATGAATTAGGGAATTTGGGGAAAGTTGATAAATTAGAAGAATTGATAACCTTAGGGAGAAGCAAAGGTGGACATGTATTGCTTGCTAACCAAGACATTCCTCGACTCGAAAAAATATACACAAAAGAAATTTTAGCAGCAATTTTAGAGAGCTGTGCTACAAATGTTGTTATGAACGTCGGAAAAGAAACTGCAAAATTTTTTGAGGAGCTTATAGGTAAAAAACAAGTTAAAAGAACAGATACAAGTCACACGACAGCCGTGTTTTCTGAACGCGATAGTAAAGGAGTAAATGAAAAGTTAGTTTTAGAAGAAGTAGTTTTAGCAAGTGAGTTAAACAATTTTAAAACTTTAGAATTTGTTTTCAAAACACTTGGGACTGATTGGGTTAGAGTGCAGAGCAAATTTGAGCCTGAAATCGATAAATACGAAGAAATTGCAACAGGTTTTGACAAAACAGATAGATTTAACTTAAATGCAAGAGAAATAATAAAACAACAGAATCAAGAAAAATGGAAAAAAAAGGAGGTAGAAGAAGATGTGGTTTAAGGTCTTATTAGGAGCAAGTTTCGCAGGTGCGATTATCGCTTGGTTGACTTTTAGCTTAATGGAAAAAACAACTGCAACACAAAGTGTGCAAACACAGCAATTAAGAGAAGATAGTTTAAAATTTGATGAGCAATTTAATATGTTTAATGCAAATATGTTTAATAGTGTAGATGACAAACTTGCAGGTAAATTTTTCTTAGAACAAGCTTACAAAAGTCATAAAAAAATAGAAGATATTGAAAGAAAAAAAAGAGAAGCTCAACAAAGATTAAAAACAGCTCAACAAAGACTAAAAAAACAAATGCAAACAATGAATAGCAATGTAGATGATTTAGATACAAATATAAATAAATCTTACAATTTTAATGATATTTAAAAAAAAGGAGTAAAAAAATGAATAAAAAACAACTATTAAAACAAAAAATTGAAGAAATGAGACTGAAAAAAGAGTTAGAAGAAGAAAAATTAAAGCAAAAACTAGCTGAAAAAAGAAAAAAAATTAAAATTGAAGAAGAAAAGCTCAAAAAAGAGCTAGAGTTATTAGAAAAAGAAGAAAATGAAAAATTGGGGAAACTTTTAAGAGAGTCTTATCATAAAAATTTTATGAATATAGAAGAAGTTAAGCAAAAAACAAGAGAAATCTTGAGAAATAATTTTTAAAAAAGGAAACAAAATGAAAAAAATAATTATCTTTTTTCTCTTTTTTTATGTTTATGCTACAGATTTTAGTGCAGATACAACTACAAGTACGAAAACAAATATAGAAAAAACAAAAAATAAGAATAGTTCGTTTGACCAAGGAAATCGATTAGTAAAAAGTATTGCAACTACAAAACAAAAAAGAAAACTGAAAAGTAATGATTATTCTGTTTCAAAAGTTGCACAAGCAGATATTTTAGATAAAATTGAAGAACTTGAAAACAAAAATATTTATCCATTTTCAACATGTAAAATTCTCACAAAACCCAAGCTATTGGTGGATTTCGGAATTACTGCTGAAACAGTAAACGGTGGAATTGATACTATAAAAGCAGATTTGATGAGTAGTGCTGCTAAATATAATTTTTTAATTGAGAAAATCGGTGCAGATGAAAATAAAATAAAAGATTACATAAACTGCGAAGCTTTTTATGCAGCAATAATTGCACAATCTTTTATAACAAATAAATTAGAAATTAAGTTGAAAAATAGAAAAATTAAAAGAATTTATAAAAAAATTAAAAAATATTTAGCAAGAAGTAAATGCAGATTTAAAAGTGAGCTTGATACAATTGTCTGCGGTCCTGTGAAGACCCAAATTGGTTATGCTCCAAATTTATATTTTTCAAATATTGCTATTTTTGATAATGATACTTTTTATGGATATACCGCAAAAAACGATAAAACAGTAAGTGTTTCTAACAGTTTAGAACAATCTATTTCTAAAAATAAAGAAAAATCTGTGAGTAATAGCAAAAGCATTAGTGTAAGTATTGCTAGTAAACTAGATAACAGTTTAGAACAAAGCTCAAAATCAAGTTTTAGTCCCAGAAACTGGATAAAATTTGAATAATTTTCAATTTTTTTAGTAAATTAAAAATATCTTCTTATAACAATAATGTAAAGTGTTTAATGCATTTTACATTTTTTTTACATAAAGGTGTTAAATGAAATAATAAAATTTTTTAATATAAGTTTGCAAATTAAAAATAAATTAACTTTTTTCTCCTACAAGATAAAAAATTTTTCCCTTTTAGGGAAACACCCTCACAACCTACAAAAAACCCTCAAATAAGGACTTAAAAAATGAAACCAATAACAATAACAAGTGCAAGTGCTAAAAATTATTACTATGAAAATGACCCTATCACAAATCAAAATAAAACTGGAGAAAATATAAGTTTTCAAGGAAATCTAGCAGAAGCTTTTGATTTAAGTAACAGTTTAAATAAAGAAGAATTTGATAATTTGCTGGACGGAAAAGACCCAAAAACTGGGGAAGAGCTGGTCGGTGATGGCGGAAATGCAAATAAAAGAGCAGCAATAGATTTACCTTTTTCAGCACCAAAATCAATCAGTCATGTTGCACTCGTTTTAGAAAAAAATGATGTTGTAGAAGCACATAAAGAAGCAGTTGAAAGTGCCTTAAATTACATAGAAGATAATTTGATTCAAGTAAGAGCATATAATGAGAATAATGAGAGAATACATAGACAAACAGACAATATGATTGTAGCAAAAGTCGAACATAGCACATCAAGACCCGTTAATGGGGCTGCTCCTGATCCGAGCCTACATACACATGCTTTAATAATGAATATGACATATGATAATGTAGATGACAAATTTAAAGCAATTTCAAATGAAGAAATTTTTAAAAATCAAAGTCTGATAAATGATATTTATAAATCTGAATTAGCAAAAAATTTAAAAGAAAAAGGATATGAACTAAATTTTAAAGAAAACGGAAACTTCGAAATCAAGGGATATACACAAGATATTTTAGATAATTTTAGCAAAAGACATAATCAAATTTTAGAAACAAAAGAAAAATTAAATAACAAAGATTTTAAAAATTTAGGAAAATTAGATGAAATAGCACAACATACAAGCAAATCTGAAAAAATTGATATAAATAAACAAGATTTAATAAAAGATTGGAAAGAGCAACACGAAAAAAATAATTTAAAAAGCATAAATGATTTAGAGAAAGATATAAAAAATGCAACAATAAATAATACAACAAAAATAGATACAAAAGAAGCTGTAAGTTTAGCAGCACAAAATTTAGTAGAAAAAGAAGCTGTATTTGACAAAAAAGAATTATTAAAAGAAGCTCTTAAAATAGGTCGTGGTGATTTAGGATACAAAGAAATTGAAAAAGAAATCGAAAATATAAAAAAAATTGGACAAAAAAATGACAATGATTTAGTTAAGTTAGATAATAATAAATTTACAACAAAAAAAATGAAAGAAATTGAAAAAGAAAATGTAAATATTGTTAAGAATCAAAAAAGTTTTAAAAACTTAATGACAGAAAAAGAAGCAGATAAAGCAATTAAAAGTTTTGAAAATGAAAAAGGCTGGGAAATGACATCAGGACAGCGTAATGCTGTCAAAACTTTACTTACTTCCAAAGAGCAGTTTGTCGCCATACAAGGGGACGCAGGAGTAGGAAAAACGACTCTACTTGAAGCATTTAGAATTGCAAATGAAATTAAAAATACAGACTTAAAAGCCCAAGTTTTAGCTCCTACAGGAAAAGCAGCAGCTGAAGCTGAATCAGCAAGCGGAATTAAAGGAAATACAGTTGATAGTTTTTTATTAAAAGAAACTAAACAACAATATTATAATGCAAAACAAGATTTTAATAAAAAAGATTTTAAAACTATAAGTAAAAATGTAACTACTGCTAAAAATTATTACAAAATTGATAAAGTAGAAAAACTTTTAAAAGGCGAAAATAAAGGAACTGAGAGAAAGAGTACGTTTGAAGTGCGAGGAGATTTATTTTTTAATAAAAGTGAAACGAAACTATCAAATGGAAATAAAATCATTTTTGAAAGACAAGAATGGAATCCTTTGAAAGCAGCAGGGCTTAAAAATGTAAATATATTAAATTTTAGCACTTTTAGCAAAGAAGAAAAAGTAGGAAATAGATTCAAAGATTTATTAACAAGTAATAAAAATTTTAAAGAAAAAGTAAAAGATTTATTTGATAATAATAAATATTCAAAAAGCAAAGCCGCAGGAATAAGTATTAATTTTGGAGGTTTAAAATTTAATCATTCTAAATTTAAAAATAACGATGGCTTCGAGAAAAAGACAACTTCTTTTTCTATTCTTGGTTTAAGTGTTAGCACTACAACACAAACTATAAAAAACAAAAATGGAAAAATTTTAGAACAAAAAGTTGAAAAAGAAAAAAAACTTTTTAACATAACTTTAAGTAAAGATGTGAAAGTGAAAAAAGGAAAAGTAGATGATAAAGAGCTAAAAAATATCTTAAAAAATGACAAAATGCTGATTATAGATGAAAGCAGTATGTTAAGTGCAAAAAAAGCAAATGAGATTCTAAAATATGCGAAAGAAAACGATGTGAGAGTCGTTTTTATGGGGGATAGTAAGCAGTTACAGAGTATTGAAGCAGGTCGCTTTTTTAACCAATTGAAAGAAAATACAAAAACTGTTGAAGTGACAGAAAGTGTGCGACAAAGAGATAATTTAGAAGCAAAAGCAGTAGTAGATAAAGTTGCAAATAAAGATATTTTAAGTGCTTTTAAAGACCTAAAACAAGGTATAGGTGGAGAAATAAAAGAAGTTGCTAATTTTAAAGATAGAGTAAATTTAGCTGTAGATAAATTAACAAAAGATGTTAAAAATACATTAATAGTTGCAGCAACTCGTCTAGAAGTAAAAGAAGTAAATAATGTGGCTAGAGAAAAAATTTTTGGTGATAAAAATTTTGGTAAAACATTTACAATTGAAACAAATAAAAACTTAAGTGCTTTTAAAAAACAAACTGCTGCTGCTTACTCAAAAAACGATATTGTAACTTTTAAAAATAAAGAATATACTGTAAAAGACAAAGATACAAGCAATAATACTTTAACTTTAAAAGATAAAAAAAATAATGAAATTACAATAGATTTAAAAAAAGAAGCACAAAATATTAATAATGTTAAAGCAGCAGAAAAAAGAAATTTTGCAGAAAATGACAAAATTGTTTTTACAAAAAATGATAAAAAGTTGGGTGTTTTTAACGGCGAGATTGGCTATATTAAAAAAATTGATGAAAGTAAAATAGAAATTGAAAAAGAAAATGGAAAAATTGTAAATATTGATTTAAACAAGTATAAAAATATTGATCACGCTTATGCAATAACTGTTAATAAGTCTCAAGGAACTACAAGTAAAAATGTAGTTGCTATGTTTAATAGTAGTAGTGGTATGAATAACTATAATTTTGCTTATGTCGCACTCAGCAGACATAAAGAAAACGTGACTGCATTGACAGATAATACACAAAAATTAGAAAAACAAATTACAAATGAACAACAAAAAACATCTACGCTAGATTACACAAAAAATGATAAAAATATTGATAAAAACTTAAAAAATGAAGACATTAAGCAACTCCAAAATGAGAAAAATACAGAAAAAAATGTAGAAAAAAGTAGATAAATTATATTTTTGTAAAAAACATCTTATAACAATAATATAGAGCATTTTTGCTCTAAAAATCAAAAAAAAGGAGGTGTAAGTGATTATTAATTCATCAATTTTAAATCAATATTTTGATTGTATGCAAAAAATTGAAGAAATAAACGAAGATTTGAAATTTTTAGCTGATTTCGACACAAGTCTAGAATTAGAAGAAAGTATTTTTATTTTAAAACAAATTAAGCACAACAAAAAATTTATACAAAAGATAAAAAAATTTTTAGGAGGTAAAAGATGGAACACAAAAATTTAGATAAAAATGAAGATAAAGTAAATTTCACTTTTGACAAAGAAAATGACAAAGTCATTATTACAGAAAACGATAAAAAAAGAGAAACAAATGTTGTTGGAGGTTTTCAAGAAGCCTTAAAAATAGGTGGTGAAGAATCTAAAAATGAAATTAAACAATTTGCAACTGACAACGATATGTTAGAAAATTTTAAAGAAGCTGAGTCAAAAAACTTTACAGAAGAGATAAAAGAAATGCGAGCAGAAAATTATAATGAAAAAAATGAAGAGACTAAGATAATTCTAATTGATAAAGAAACAGGCACAGAAAGAGAGCTTGGAGCAACAGAAGCGATGTCTGAAGCACTAAAAACTGCTACAGATGAAGAAAAAGAGAGAATGAGTAATTGGGCTAAAGAAAATAATTTAGAGCAAGAATTTAATGCTGCACAAGCAATTAATAATGCTGTCAAGTCATTTGCTTATAATATTAGCGATAACATCATTGAAAATAATAAAAATAGTGAGAATGCTTTCGACCGAGGGGTTGGAGAATTTTTAGAGAATTTAGATTCTAAAAACGACAAAGGAGGTGCTGAAAGATAAAAATAAAAGCAAGTAAAGTAAGCTAAAATCCGATAAAATCACGATGATTTAGACTTACTTCGATTTTAGCTGCATTTAAGTCTTTTTTATAAGTTAAAACTTCTTCATAAATTTTAAAAGATTCTGCTTCAAAAACTTTTAATAATTTTTCAAATTCTTCAAATTCTTCATTTGTCATATTATCAAATCCAATTTCTTTCATTTTTGTTAATTTTTTACGAGATTCTAACTCGTTACATCTTTTTCTGTATTTTTTTATTTGCTTTTCTGCAAGTTCTTCTAATTCTCGTAATTTTCTTTCTTCATCTTTAAAAACTTCGATTAAATCATCTTTAAAAACTCTATGTGTTACATCAAATTTGAAAATTCCATGAAAATTTTTCAAAAATCTAACACGAAAATCAGGATGAATATTTGTAACATTTTGATCATTCATTCTGTCGTTAATCAACTCTTCTATCACATAATTTTGCTCATAATCAAAATTATTTTCTACAACAAATTTATTGTTATATATATCAAATTTACAAGTTATAATCATAATATTTTCTCCTTAAATTGTTCTAAAGTTTTATTAAAAATAAAAGACAAAATCAAAAAAATTGGAACATATGTTAATAGTATATTTACTTTTAAATCATTTGCAGAGCTAAAAATAGATATGTTAGTTATGCTGTCATTTCCAAAAAAATGAAAAAAAATAATATAATCTTTTACAAATATTTGTAACATCTCTAGAAACAATGCAAAATTATTAAAATTATAATAATTCAATGTGTTTATTAAGCTATCATCTTTTGTAAGAATAATAATTGTATAAATTAATAAACTTAAAATGATAGCTAATCCAAATTTTTTATCCATATTCATAATATCTCCTTATTTTTCTTTCTTGTTATTGTTATTGTTATAAGAAGATTTATTTTTTTTATGAATTTTTTGTAGTTTAATTTTGTAATATCTGAAAATAGGAGAGAGGGAAGAGAAAAATTAAGTTTATTTAAAAAGTATAACTTAAATAACCTGATACATTTGAAGTATCTGGTTCCGTGCTATCTGTGCTTGATAGACTTTTGATTTTTTTGTATTCAACTTCAGCACCAATATTTTTAGTGATAGAATATTTAAATCCACCACCAAAATAATAACTTCCACTTGCATATACATCATTATCTGTTCCTAGTCCAAATAATATATATGGAGTATAATTTTGCTTAAATGTATATCCAAAGTTATATTGAACTTGCATATGGTCTAATTTTTTACTATCTACTTTTCCGGTACTATATCCAAAAAGCATAGCACCATATGTACCATTCCCATTTATAGCATTGTTAAATTCAAATCCTACTTGAATATCAGCAGTTCCTGAACTATTTTCACCATCAATACTTGTACTACCACCACCAGCTCTTAATGTAAAGTCTGTTGCTATTGCACTTGTTGTTAATCCTGCTACTACTAATCCTGCTATTAATGTTTTTTTAACATTTTACTTCCTTAAAAATTTAAAAATTAAAACAAAATTCTATCGTAATTTTGTAATTTTTATGTTGTTTTCATAATTTTTGTAAAAAAAGAGAGGGAACTTGCAGGTCGCTTTTTAAATATTAAATTCTTTATCATTTAAAACACAAAACTCTCGATAAATAAAATCTTTCCTGATTTTTTTAAGTTTTTTCAATTTTTTTTTAAATTTCAATATTAGATCCTTTAAATTCTAAAACAAACGTAGATATATATAAAAATAACACTCTAAATGCTTCTAAATGCTTGTTATTTGCATTTTTTTATCTTTTTAATACATTTGTATTATTTTAAATTAAAATTGATTACAATTCATTCTTATCGTCATTATCTTTTAAAGATAAAGCCCCTCCAAAAAAGGGGCTGTTCTTTTTCTTTAAAGACTCTTTATAAGTCTTTAATATCTTTAGTAAAGCACATTTTTTCGTGCATATGTGTGGTAAAATTAGGTAATTTTCGTGCATATATGTGGTAAAAGTTGTGCATATGTGTGGCACGATTCGTGCATATGTGTGGTAAAAAATTTTAAATTTTCGTGCATATGTGTGGTAAAAATCATTTTATCGCTTATTTTATTGCTGATAAAAATTTTATATCTTCTAATTGTTCTGTATAAGTAAAAGTTTTTGTCTTTTTGTCAAATTTAATGTTAAATTCTTTTTCTAATATATTAATGTTTTTATTTATTATTTCTCTTGCATTTCTAATTTGTCTTTCTGTTGTTGGATAAGCTATTGTTTCTAACAATTTTAACAAAGAAATCTGCTGATTTGTTTTTTGTGTTATAAAAAAGTTAATTATTGCTTTTATAAGTCCTTGTCCTCTACCTTTAATGAGACTTCTCATTTTGCTATACGTTTTAGGAAAATCTATTGTTATTTCGTTTAGTGTAAAAGTTACAAAATCCGCTGGTAATATTATTCCAAATTTGTCTAATTTTTGCGAATATTTAGCGTCTTTTATTATATTATATGTTGCAATCAAATCCCCTGAATTAGTCCATCTTGCGATTACAAGATCTCTTATTTCAAGCATTGTGCTTATCAAATTTTCTTTATTTCTACTGCTCCACGCAAGGTTCATCATTTGTGTTAATTTATATAAACTAAAAAATATAGCTATATCTCCGTTATTCAAAACAAAAATTCTTTTATCTTTTAATGCCATGACACCATTAATTACATCATTGTGATACTGTGTTAAAAGTCTATTTCTTAATTGTATTTTTCCCCAACTGGTCTTTCTTTCTAGAATATTATTATTTTTTACAAAATTTTTGTATAATTTGCTGTTTTTATTAATTTTTTCGATTGGTAAGAACGGACTTATTCGTAAATCGGGCAGAGTTTGCATACTTTGTTCGATTTTTTCTGTTATTGTAATTTCATTCATTTTTTACTCCTTTTTTATTTAAAATAAATCTTCTTCTTTATAAATTTTCTTTTCAACTAAAACACTATTATCAACAACTCTTCCTGTATTTGTATTTGTATTATTAATATCACTAGGAAAAACTTTTATATCAGTTTCTTTTTTACCAATAATTCTTTCTACTCCCCAGTTATCTTTTTGTATTCTTATAGTTCTATATCCATTTGGTAATGGATTTTCTTTATTAGGAGCTAATACTTCATAATGAAGTCTTACAGCGTCTACAAAAGCACTTGCTCCCCTAATTCCACCCTCTATTGATTTATTATTATGATGTATTACAAGTATAGCTTTATCTTCTTTATCAGCCCACTCTGTAAGTAAATTCATAAATTCTCTTGCTTGTGAGTTATTATTTTCATCTCCCCCATAAAAAGCGATTAAAGGGTCAATAATTATTAGTTCAAAATCTTTTAGAGTATTTTTTAGTTTATAAAACATTGAATTGATTTGTTTTTGTTTATAGTTATATTCCACTATATGAAAAGGTCTTTT
>Ga0256836_1000808_pt1 | contig 15514 bp, 16 predicted proteins | sample 4561380metaG_FD_185974 | JGI IMG/M metagenome (GOLD analysis project Ga0256836, IMG submission 185974) | Hydrothermal vent microbial communities from Guaymas Basin, Mexico - 4561-380 | ecosystem: Environmental > Aquatic > Marine > Hydrothermal vents | place: Mexico: Guaymas Basin | collected...
AGGTAAGGTTATATCCATTGTAGCCATTGTATTATCACTTGTACTTGTATTTGTATCCTGTGGGGAACATGTCTCCCCACAGGACTTTTCACATACCTTTTCTTTGAAGTGCGATTATGGTGTTCATGAAGAGGGTCCAGAGGCTATTCGTCTGTTTCATGATGCATGTATTTCACCGTGGAATACCCACATTTATCCTCTAATGAATGTCAACTTTAAAGAGGTTCAATATGCCGTGGCCGTATCCACCAGCAAAACTCAAACGGCAACACTCCTTGTGCTATCAACCCCCGACGGCAAGCAGTGGTCTATTCTTGATGCCAAAAAGGTTGTTGTCAAAGCCCCATATACAACCTTTTCCGGTGATATTAAACTGACAACGACGCTGACAATGGCACGGGCTATAGAATTTGCCATTGATGGTACACGGGTTTCTCCAGAACATCCTGACGGTGTTATGCTTATTTACAGTGAATTTGTTATGCCTCATTACAAGCGTCCCAGATGCGCGCTCCAGAATAGGGCTATTGGTGCAATGGTTTCCACATATCTTTACAGAAAAGTATGGGTGCACGACATCGGTTGTCAGGTATATGTGGAGAAGATGCCTGTTAAAGTTAGAGTTATTAAAGCCCCGGCGACGGCAACAGTATATGTACTGACCGAAACAGGTACATTATCAAGAGACTGGCAGCTTGTCGGCACTATGTCTTTGCCATCTGCGGAAAAGGTGTATACATCAACATTTACTGTGGGTAGTGAAGTGAGATTTGTAAAAATAGAAACCTCTCAGCTGTCTGATTATTCATGGGTTGTTACATCTAAAATGGCATCTGAAAAGTAGGGGGTGATGACATGCCCGTGATAAAGGTGCAGGGAGGTAGCTGGGAGCATTACGATAAGCTTGTATGGAAGATAGTAGAGAAGGCTGTTGCCTTACTTGGTGGTCCGAGGCATCTGATACTTCATCGTAATCTGACATGGCTTCCTTCACTTGTAGAGGCAGCGTATGTATGGCTGCTTTATGACATGGGGAGAAAAACCCAGAAAGAGATTGCCGCTCAACTGGGTCTTACAACGACAACAGTTTCTAAGATACTGTCTGCAAAGCCAGAAGAGGTTAAAAAGAAAATAGAGGAAGGGGCAGATGTTGATACCCATGTAGCCGGTGGACTTGCCCGCTGGGCTTATGAGGAGCTGAAGAAGGAGGGTATGTTGAAGTGAGAACAGACCTTGATACACTGAAGGCACTGTTGCTTGATGCTGTATTTGTTGCCACTGCCGTTGTGCTGGCCACTGTGATACATTCCGTAGGTGGCAAGGTTGCAGGTACTATGTGGGTGCCTATGTGGTGGGGTGCCTTTGTTGCTGGTATGCTGATAGGTCCCATACATGGTCTTGTAGTTGGATTGTTAACTCCCCTTGTGTCTTTTATTGTTAGAGGAATACCTCCGTATCCTTTTTGGCTGATATTTGCTATTGAGATTGGTATCTATGGTTTTATGTGGGGAGCATCATCTGCTATTGTTAGAAAGATAACGAAAAACCGTTATGTGGATTTATATTCTTCCAGTGTTCTTGGGCTGCTTATGGGAAAAATTGCCGCAGCCCTTGTACTCATGTTTGTTATTCCTTCACTGGCTCCTAAAGTGGCGTCTAACTTCTTTGTTGCATTTATGAGCGTTCTTGTGTACTGGACACTGAAGTCTTTGCCTGGTATAATACTTCTTCTCGCTGTGGGGCCCATTGTTGTGCTTCAGCTTAGTGCTATAGTAGATATGGCGGGAAATAATCTAAAAAGTCGTTTGGAGAGTGATTGAAGATGGATACAGGCAGAGAGGTTAATATACGAAAGTACCTTGCCATGTGCGGAATAGATTCTCGTCGCAAGGTAGAGAAACTTATAAGAGAGGGCAATATCCGTATTAACGGTAAGCTCGCCAAGCCTACAGATACTGTGAAAATAGGTGTGGATAGGGTAACACTGGGTGGTAAGGTGCTAAAGCCAGAACCTCCTGTCTATATCCTGTTTCATAAGCCAAGGGGTATTATTACATCTAAAAAAGATGAAAAGGGTCGTATGACAGTTATGGATATGCTTCGGGGAATCGTTATGGCCAATATCTTCCCTGTAGGTCGTCTTGATAGGGATAGTGAAGGGCTTTTACTTATTACCAATGATGGGGATTTTGCCGACCTTATGCTTCATCCCAGATATGGTAAAGAGAAGGTATACGAGGTCTTTGTAGAAGGCATTATTACATCTAAAGACATCAAACAGATGAAGGAAGGTATATACACCGGTGGGGAATTGCTCAAGGCCAAAGATGTAAAGATTCTCAAGAAAGGTATGGGTAAAACACTTCTTGAAATAACCCTTTCGGAAGGGAAAAAGAGACATATTAGACGCATGCTGAGTGCTCTTGGAAAGAAAGTGATTACCCTTAAACGTATTTCGTTTGGTCCTTTTACACTGAAGGGTATTCAGAAGCCGGGTACCTACAGATTTTTAACAGATAAGGAAATTGAGGAGATTGTTGAACCCCTGAAAAAGCAGTTTTATGAAAAGCAGAGATCTCGTAGAAGGCGTGGACATCACCCAAGGCGAGGTGGGAGGAGATAGCCGTGAAGCTTACTATACTTTACGATAATGAGCCGAAAAATGGTTTACAGCCCGATTGGGGATTTTCTGCCCTTATAGAAACAGACAATGGTAAAAAGGTGCTATTTGATGCTGGTGAGAGACCCGATATCTTGAAATATAATATTGAAACACTGGGTATCTTAAAACCCGGTGACCATATAGATCATCTTGTGATATCTCATGCCCACCACGACCATATAGGTGGACTGCCCTATGTGTTTTCTGCTTTTTCTATAGATCATGTCTGGCTTCCCCGTGATGCCGTGATTGCCGGTATACCCGATGGTGTCACTGTGCATAGAGAGGCTGAAGGTTGGATAGAAGAGGGTGTATACTTGCTGAAAAATCTTCCATCTCGTGCCATTATGGAGCAAGCATTATTTCTTAAAGGTGAGCATGATGTGTTGCTTGTTGGTTGTAATCATCCTGGCCTTTATACAGTTCTTGAACAGGTCAATAGTCGCATGGGTAAACACCCCGATTGGGTAATAGGAGGACTGCATCTGTATCGGACACCTGGCCATGTTATAGAGAAGATGTGGAATGACCTGAGGTATAAACTGAAGAAAGTGGCCCCCCTACACTGTAGTGGTGATAGGGCTAGAAGAAGGTTATCCCTTGATTGGAAAGAAGGCTATCTTGATATTGGTCTAGGCGATACTATAGAAGTATGAAAGGGGGCATTTGCCCCCTTTTTATTTCTTCAAAACCTCTGGATTGACAATGTTTTCTGGTATCTTGCCCGTTAGCACTGATACGATACTGGATGCTGCCATTTGGGCCATCTTACCTCTTGTTTCCTCAGATGCGCTACCAATATGGGGAGCCAGCACTACATTATCCATTTTTATAAGTTCCGGGTGTATCTTAGGTTCATGTTCAAAGACATCAAGTCCTGCACCTTTGATTTCGCCATTTTGCAGTGCCCATACAAGTGCCTCTTCATCAACTATAGGACCACGGGCTATGTTTATAAGATATGCACTATTTTTCATCTTCTTGAATGCCTCTTTATCCAGAAGATGCCTATTTTCTGGTGTCAGTTTGGCACATATGATGACAAAATCACTTTCTCTTAGTAGGGTGTCCAAATCTACCTGTCTTGCATTGAGAGATTTTTCTGTTTCCTTATCGGCTTTTATAGGGTCGTAGTAGAGTACATTCATGTCAAATCCCTTTGCCCTTTTGGCAACAGTTCTGCCTATACGACCAAATCCTATAATACCCAGTGTCTTTCCGTGTACATCGGTGCCCAGCAGTAGCATGGGGCCCCAAGTTTTCCACTGTCCACTACGGGCATATTTATCTGCTTCAACAACTCGTCTTGCAGTGGCCATAAGAAGTGTCCAACCAAAATCTGCTGTTGTATCGGTAAGCACGCCTGGGGTATTGGTAACAATGATTCCTCTCTTTGTAGCCTCTTCAACATCAATGTTATCGTATCCTACTGCGTAGTTGGCTACAATTTTAAGGTTTTTTCCTGCAGCGTCAAACACCTCTTTGTCTATCTTGTCGGTAAGAAGGCTGAGTATGGCGTCTGCTCCTTTTACCCTACGAAGGAGTTCTTCTCTACTTGGTGGAAGTTCACCTTCATGGATATAAACGTCCCATCCCTGCTTTTCTAGTAGTTTTAATCCTTTTTCTGGTATTCGCCTTGTGACATAGATGTATGGCATATTCTCCCCTCCTCTACATATTGTTCACAAGTATGGTAGCATTAAAGTGAAAAATAGGAGGTGAAAGTAAACTTGAAAATTGTTGTGGCATTCAATGCGTTTAAAGGGAGTTTATCTCCAGTGCAAGCTGGATATCACTTTATCAAAGGTTGGTCTGCCCGTAGGGTAGAAGATGAGATTGTTCATTTCCCTATAGCAGATGGTGGAGATGGTACTCTTGAGGTGTGGAAATATCACTTCGGTGGGCAGATAGAGTATATAGATGCCCACGACCCATTGATGAGACATGTAAAAGTTCCTGTATTAATTTATCAGGACAAAGCTATGTTTGCCATGGCAGATGTGTCAGGTATAGCATTGATACATGGTGAGGAAAGAAATGCCAAGAGGACGACAACATATGGAATGGGAGAGGTTATTGCCACTCTTATTAAAAGAGGGATTAAAGATATTACCATTAGCGTCGGAGGAAGTGCTACTGTTGATGGCGGAGTAGGATTGTTATTACCTTTGGGAGTAAAGATATATACCGATGGTTATGAGATAAAGCCAGAGGGACAGCTTCTTTTACATGTCAAAGATGTGGATATTTCCCGTGATTTAGGGCTAAAGATCACCGTTGTTTCAGATGTGAATAATCCACTGACGGGCCAGCTGGGAGCAGCATCTGTTTATGGTCCACAAAAAGGACTTTCAGAAAAAGATATTCCAATCTTTGATGAAGCCTTGTATAGATGGGGTGGTCTTGTTGAGAACAAAACAGGGGCATCTGTCTTAAATAAACCTATGTATGGGGCAGCCGGTGGTGTAGCTGTGGCACTGCATCTATTGGGTGATGTAAAAATTGTCAGTGGTATAGAGTTTCTTTTGTCTAAGACCGGTTTCTCTGAAAAGGTGAAAGGGGCACAGGTATTGTTTACCGGTGAGGGTAAAATAGACAGGCAGACATTTATGGGGAAGGCACCTTATGGTGCTGCTAAGCTGTTTAAAGAAGTAACGAGGGGAAAGGTTATCGGTATTGGTGGCAAAGTAGAGCACGAAGAGATAGACTGGAGTATCTTTGACAGTGCCTTCACTTTGGTGTGTGGACCTGTTAGTGTCAATTATGCTATGAAGCATGCAGATAAACTTATGAGGAATATCGGTTTTAGTTTAGCGGGAATGTTCTAGCAAAGGGGGGCTTTATAGCCCCCCTTTGCTATTTTTTATTTAGATACGGCGTTTTTCACATGGCTCATGAATACAGGTTCGGGTACAGCACCTTCAAACTGTCCTTTACCCATCTCGTCGCCAAGACCAATAACGATCTTAGGCACACCGTAAACCTGCCACTCCTGAGAGAGTTTTTCAAATTCCATGGCTTCAATAGTGGCTGCCTCTATGACATTCTTAGAAGCATATGCCATCTGGTGTGCCAGTCTGGCTGCTCTTGGGCAGTAAGGACAAGATGGTGTGACAAACACCCATAGTCTTACACCTTCTGGTAGTTTCTCAAGTTCCTGAACAGTCTTGGGATTAAGACCGTGATCGCCATTGCCGAGCATAATAATATCTTCTAGTATTGTTGCAAACTCATAACCTGCTGGAATACCATAGAAGCGAATACCATAATCATTACCATCATGGTCAAGCAAGATAATACTTGTCATGAGAGGATAGCCGTATGGCTGAGATAGATAATACTTAGAAATCTCCTCTTTCTGCTCGGGATACCTGAGAATCTCCAAAGACAGTTTGTCGGGAACAGCGGAAACGAGTTCCTCAAATAGTTCCTCTGTTGTCTCTGTGTACTGGTTTTTGGGTATATCGGGCAGGTCAATGCCCTTAGGTGGATTAACAAGTACCACCTTTACGGGATTCTTTATCCCGCTAAGTCTCTCTTTTACAGCCTGAATTTCTTTTTCTCCTAAAAGTCCCACAAGACTTCACCTCCAATTAATCTTCTCAGCTACCACTATAAAGTTAGGTAGCCTTAAAATTATACCATATACTCTCTCTGTACTTTTACCAGAATAACATAACTTTGATACAATTTACCAAGTGGAGGTGATAGTGTGAGAGAGATTGTTAGCATAGAAGATGCTATTAATCAGTCAAGCATGAAGACATTTCTTCTTTTTATATTGATGTTTCTTATCTCTGCGGCTTTTGGCTGGGCTGCTGGTTATCTAATAGGCGATAAAACATGGGGTATTACCCTATTTGTGGGCTTTCTTGTATACCAACTTGTCTTTGTTATCTTTTCACGACCTATTACCCTTGCAGCTGTTGGGGCAAGACCGCTTTCACCAGAGCAGTCACTTAAGGCACAGATGGTACACAATATTGTTGAGGAACTTAGTATTGCTGCAGGTGTTCCCAAACCCGAGGTGGGTATAATAGAAAGCGATGTTCCCAATGCCTTTGCCACCGGCCTTTCCCCAAAAAGTGGCATTGTTGTTGTAACCCGTGGCATTGTAGATTTAATGGATAGAGATGAACTTGCCGGAGTACTTGCCCATGAGCTTTCGCACATTAGACACAGAGATATTGTTGTGGGTACGATTGCCGCTGTTCTTGCCATGAGTCTCATGCTAGCTGTTAGGTTACTGATGAGGTTAACATTTTGGGGGGCATTGGGTGGCAGGAGGAGTAGAGATAGAGAAGATAGGAACCCACTGGGTATGATTCTTGCCATACTGGTTGTTATCTTGGCCCCCTTAGCTGCTATGATGGTAAGATTTGCCATATCCAGAGAAAGGGAATATATGGCAGATGCAGGTTCAGCAATGATTACTCGCAATCCTGAGGCATTAGCTTCGGCCCTTGAGAAACTGAAGATGTATCATGAATATTCTCAACAAAGACTTGATGTGCCAGAGGAGTTTTCCCATATGTTCATTTTTGACCCATTATTTGGCGTGTCATCTATATTGTCTGGTTTGTTTGCCACACATCCCCCCGTTGATGAGAGAATAAAGAGACTGAGGAGTATGACGGCACTATGATAGATATTACAACGCCACATGTAGGTGGCTTTTATTGGTGGGATGATAAACCAGCTGTGATAGAGAGTGTATCTGAAAATGGTTTTACAGTTGGTTATTTACATATGTCTCTTCATAGCGGTACACATATTGATTTACCCCAACATGTAGGGATAGATAAAGAAGTTGTCTTAAAAGATGTATACCGTGTTATGGTGGTGCCGCTGAACGGGCTCTGTGAAATAGATGTTAGTGATGTTGAAGGTGTACTTATTAAGACAGGTCAAGGTCCATCTATTGCCGATGGCTCTATAAGTAAGAATTATATGGCTTTAGATGAGAAGAGTGCCATATGTATTGTCAAACAGAGAATTTCTATTATTGGTATTGAGGCCCCATCTATTGAAGCATATGATGGTGATGGTACTATTCATAAGCTGTTTCTGGAGAGGGGAATCCCCATTTTGGAAAATATAAACCTCAGTAATGTTAATGTGGGATTGTATGATATGTATCTGTCTACATTGCATACAGTTATTACCATTGATGCCTTGCCCGCTGTGGCAAAATTGGTATTTATAGGGAGGGATGTATAAATGACTGCTACAACTGCATCGGATTCTATCATTTTCGGCGTTTCTACGGATATGGCCCTTTATGGTGTATTGGTTGTTTCATTGGTGTTGTTTATCTTAGATATTGTGTTGTGGTTTATGAAAAAGGAGTCATATAAATGGTATGTGGGTGGGCCTTATGAGCCAGCTGATTATCTATTACCTCCGGTGTTGGGGCAGGATGATAAAGTGCATTACATAGACAGTATTGCTGCTGCATTTTATAGGCTTATGAAGGAAGGGTATCTAAAAGTTGTTCTTTCCAAGGAAAAGGCCATTATGGGAGAAATGACAAAGATAAAGGTAAAGAAGGTTTCTGTTCCTTCCGATAAGGTTTTATTTTCTGTATATACTCTTATACCCGATGCTGTTACCGAGAGTGGTTTATTCGGGGAAGCACAAACAGATCTTATTGATATAGATGATTTACATACTTATATCTCTAAACTATCTGTAGAGAAGATTTTTAATGACTATAAGACTACTGTTGACGAAGAGTATGAAGAAAGATATGGTAACCCGCGAAAAAGCGTTAAGGTTCTGTCTTACATTGTAGGAATTTTTTCGCTGTTGTGGGCTGGGGTTTCAGGATATATTGGATATACACTGAGACTTGAAACTATGTCCTATGGGATATATGCTATAGCTTTATTACTGGTTATAGTTGGTATTCTTATGTTCCGTATAGACTATATATGGTCTTCGGTGGCTAAGAAGTTTAGGGGCAGGTGGATAGGCTTTAAAAGGGCAGTGGTAAGTGGTGATGTCCAGATTGATGACTTTTATGAACTCCTTGGCTATGCTTTGGCACTTGGTATTTCAGAACATTACCTTGATGTGGTGAAAAAGCAAATTGTTGATGGTAAAGTAAAAGTAGGTAAACCACCGTTTGCTGATGTTGATAAGATGTCTTTTTCTGACATTAGGGCACTTGTTAGTGCAGTTAACATGCTTGCTGGTTCATTGGGAGGCACGAGTAAATAGTGGAGATAAAAAAGATAGAGTATGCCTATTTTATCGTTTATGATGACAAAACAGTTGCGGTTCAGCCTGAAATTATAGATCAGCTTGATAGGTTGGAACGCAAAAGAGTTGTTATACCACCAGATGCCGAAGGTTTATATGTAAAGGCACTTGGAAAGGGTATATCACCGGTTAGAGAACGTTTGTATATATCTGGTGCTACATCAAAGACAGTTAAGGTAGAAGGCTCTCCTTTTTTAGACATACAATTTGAAGATCGCTATGCCGGTAGTTTAACACTTATTGTCAATGAGGTTGGGGAGATAATTATTCCGTCTAAGCTTGTTAAGGCTTCGTTGCAGGTAGATATGGGGAGCAAAATTGTTTTATCTGGTAATTTAAAGAAAACAGAGGTAAAACTCCGCAGGACATCTTCACTTATTATTAGACGACCTGTAGTAGATAGTATTATCTCTGGGGATTTGGCTTCTCTAATTATAGATGTGCCGGGTGAAGAATTTTATACCTATAGTAGTGTATGGAATATCAAGTCATATAAGGTAGAATTTAAGGTAAAAGAACCAGGAGAGGGAGCTCGTATCTATTCCAGTAGATTCCATTTATCATCAAGTGATGCTTTGCTACCATATTATCTGTGTTTTACTGACACCATTGGCAAAGTAGATATATCACTTATGTCTTCTATTTCCGAAAAAGTGAAGGTGTATACCAGTAGTGGTATGGAATTCGGAGGAGTATTTACCAGTAATATTGCTCCTGTAGATGTAATACGAGAGAACCATAAAACCCTATGGCATGAAGTTTTTCCCGGTGAACTACATTTTTCCAGTACAGCCTATTCAGACGAGATCATGCATAAGGGATTACTTTACACAGCCATTGTTAGAGGGCCTAATAAGCCTTATGAAGTTCTTGTTGATATGCTGGGTTTTTATGGGTTGAAAGCTCGTATGTTTTTAACCTTTGATATGAGGATTACCGAGAGTGTCCTTTCTATACTTGAATCTCTAAGAGATATTCCAGAAGATGAAATGCCTATTGGAAACTACATTTCTTCAGATGGGAAAACGGGAATTAGCTTTTCTATTGCGTCTTTTTCTCTTCCTATAACATTTGCTGGAGCGGTATTTGATCCCGATGACTATGTTATAGTGAAAATCTTTGGTGAAGATAGAATTTATAAACTGATGCTTTCCCGAGAAAGACTTATAACCCTTATGAGAGGGTGGAATAATATGACAAAGGAGGTATGAATGTGAAGAAAGGACTTGTTTTGTTTTCAGGAGGACTGGATAGCCTTGTTGTTTCACTGCTTCTGAAAAGACATGGTGTCCCCTTTGAAGGGGTGTATTTTGATGTACCGTACTTTGGCAGTTTAGACAAAGTTCGCCGACTTGCTATGATGCACGATATCCCTCTACATGTCATTGACTTTTGGGATGATATGCAAAAAATCATAAGAAAACCACGGTGGGGGTATGGTAGGGCTCTCAATCCATGTGCCGATTGCCATTTTCAGATGATAAAAAAAGCTCTTGATATGAGACATGTCTTTGGGGCTGACTATGTTGTTACAGGTGAAGTGCTTGGCGAGAGGCCTATGTCTCAAAGACGAGAGATTCTTGATGACCATCTGAGGATATTGGGAGAGGAAGCTGACTTGTTGTTAAGACCTATGTCAGCAAAGTTGCTTCCCCCCTCAAGACCTGTAAGGGAGGGATGGGTGCCTGATGATATTCTGCTTGATTTTAAGGGGAGAAACAGAACACATATTATAGATCTTGCAAAAAAACTTGGTGCCAAAGAAATACCTACTCCAGCAGGTGGATGTTTGCTAACGGAACATGTTTATGCTCGCAGGTTGTGTTTACTTATGGGGCTTATAGATTATGTGCCCCGAGATTTTGTGTACATGCTAAAAATAGGTAGACACCTTATTAAAGATGGTGGAAAACACTGGCTTGTTATAGCCCGTAATAGAGAAGAATCTGTGGAACTAAAAACCGTATACAATAGACAGGGTCTTCCCTTTGAAGGTATACAAACAGGACCGTTTGCTGTATATTACACATTTGGGGTAGAGCCTGATGATCCCAAAGATATTGCATCTTATGTGGCATATTACTCCTCTAAGATACGAAAAATGGGCAAAGCCGATTATCGTTATGGTGAAGAGGATGTCGTATCGGTAATACCCCAAAACCCTGAAGATAGTGGATGGACTCATCTTAGTGAAAGCAAGATTATGTGTCCTTTAAAGGGGATGATATTGTGAAGGTTAGGCTATTTGCTAGATTTAGGGATGTGCTCGGTGAATATGTAGAGTTGGAAAATGTTGAGACTGTGAAGGATTTGAAATCACATCTTCAGGCTTTGTTTTCTGCAAAGGGCTTAGATGATACTGCTATACTTATAGCTATCAATGGTTCATATGTAGATGATGATTACGAAATACAGCCTGATGATGAAGTTGTTGCCTTTCCACCAGTATCTGGGGGGTGATTATATGGCTAAACTTCATAAAGACAAAATAATATATGAAATACCTACCATTCCAGAAGTTGGGGCATGGGTAATTTTTCGCGGTGTTACAAGGGCTGATGGGCGTTATGGAACGACTTTGGCTTTAGAATACGATGCCTATGAGCCTATGGCAATCAAAGAGATGGAGCGAATAGAAAGCGAGGCCAAAGAGAAATTTGGTGTTATATTTGTTGATATTCACCATCGTTTAGGACGTGTAGATGTGGGACAGGAATCCATGATTGTTATTGTTGGCTCCGCCCATAGAAAAGAAGGTTTTAGGGCCTTGGAGTGGGTGGTTGATGAGGTAAAGCATACAGTTCCTATATTTAAGAAAGAGATAAATAGAGAAGGCGAGTTCTGGATAGAGGAGGGAACACCAGGCGGAAGGGGAGAGGGTTAAACCTCTCCCTTTATAAGGATTTTTCCTATAGAAATGTCGTCAACAATCCATTCATAGCAGTGCCAGTCTTGCCACACACCGCTGTCACATGCCGCACGCACGCCGGGAAGTATTTCCTCAATATGTTTACCTAGTATCTCCTCAATAGGTTTGTCTATTAGAGAAGCAAATGCTTTGTTGACCTTATTAATAATACCGTTTTCGTCAATGGCTACAAGTGGGTATGGTGTAGAGTCAATGATACCAAGCCATTCTGATCTTGACTCTTCAAGCCTCTGGGCCCAAGTGGCTTTTTCCTGCCTCAGTCTAATCCACATCTTTATAGTAGATTTCAGGTGTTCTTGTATTTTATCTCCCAGTATCAGAGTATATTCCTCGTCTCTATAGGTTATTGTGATTGTGTCTACTTCGGTAATATCCGCTTTGCCATATAATATGTGTCCATCTTTTTCTACCCTTGTAGGTATGCCACTACGTTCCATAATTTGGGCCAATGTAATGACAAGATTTTCGTCAACATATTCTGTTTTTAATGTGTGTTCTACAATGCCTTTAAGAAGGGCACTTTCTTTGGCACGCATTTTTAATAGATTTTCAAGTTTCTTAGCGTATAAAATGTTGCTGGCGTAAATGCTAATAAACCTTGTTACCAATTTGATGAAGTAGGTATTAGATCTCATCTCATCTGAAGATACCTCCGATAATGTAGAAAACACTACCAGTTTGTATTGATATTCTCTGATGTCTACATTGAGTATGAAGAAGTGAAGTTGCGACTTTTCGTCATAGAATATTTCGTCTTCCTTATCTATATGTTTTTTAATTATATCAAGGCAATGTTCTATGTTCTCGTTTGTTGCGTATAGTATATTGCCCTCTCGGTCAAGTAAGCATGCATATTCCATACCTGATATTTGTCTTGCGAATGTAGTGAATTGCTTTAATAAAGTGTCTATATCGGTGATGGTAATAGCTTTTTCTATGAACTGGAGTAGTTCTCTAAGTTTAACCATTTCTGCGAGGTGGGTTTCAATAACCATCATATTCTCCATGTATATGCCCAAAGATGGGGCAAGATTTTCCAAGATGGAGACTATATGGGTTTTCTCATTATCGGGTATTTCTTTGGAAAAATATAGCATGAGTACACCTTTTTTTTCTTTTAGAGCTATTAGAGGAACAACGAGGATAAATCCTTCCTTAGCACCTAATACGGAGGCTGCAGGATCTGCTGATGCAGGTAGGAAAGTTGTTTTCCCCAGTAAGAATGCTTGCACAAGACCCGGTGGTAGGGTAGGAGATGGTTTGGGGTGGCCGGCATATGATATAAGTGATAGCATGTCTGTTTCAGGTAGATATTTGTAGAGGTATACACCAGATGCACTAAATGCATCTTTCGTTTTCACAAGGAAATTTTTCAGCTGTGTTGTGAAATCGCTGCCTTTTTCGGGAACTCTGAAGAAAGCAAGCAAAGTGGATAAGAAATCATTTTGTTTTTCCAGCTGGGTTTTTAGCGACCGCTCATTTTCGTAAAGGTATGTTAGTTCTTCTTGCTGTGCCATAAGTTGTTCACTCATGGCAGTGAGTTCTTCCCTTGCAGCCATCAGTTCGTTCATCTGGTATTCCAATTGATTACGCTGATCCTCTTTTTCTTTAATGAGTGTGCGAAGTTTTCTTGTGGCATTTGTAAGCTGAATATGGTATGCAATTCCTACACTGATAATACCTATTACGGCAAGAAGTATATAGTAAAGAAGAGTACTTCTGGAAAATGTTTGTTCTTCCTGTCCAAACCACTTGCTGCTGATTTCGGCCAGTTTCCCACTTTCTGACATATCCTTGATTATTTCATCTATTTTATAGGCTAAATCTTCATGGTTTTTATTTATCGCTATGGCATGCCATTTATGACCACCGGGGAAGTCAATAGGTAGGGGATATACGGTGTCTGCTGCATTTTTTAAATAGTTGTCAAGATAATACTGAACGATATATTCATAGCCCATAAGCAGGTCTATTTTGTTTTCAATGAGTGCCTTAATAGCTTCTTCAACACTGGGATATTCTTTGATAAACAGAGAAGGAAAGTTTTCTCTAATATAGACTTCCGCGGATGAGTTTTTTAGAACACCAATGGTTAAGGGGGATACGGGATTTTTAAGGTCGTCAATAGATTTTATATATTTGTGTTTTATCGTGTACATTTTGTATCTCAGAATATGTAGGGGAGTGGTGAAGTAATATTTTTTCTTTCGCTCTGGTGTTATACTCATTCCCATGATGACCTGTATCTCGTCTTTATCAAACATTTCCATGATTTGAGGACCAGATTCTACCACTGCCTGGGTATGGTAACCTTCTTCTTCTAATTTTGGGGCAATATAGTTATATATATCTACATAAAATCCCTTTACTTCACCATCTTTATCTTTCCATGAATATGGGGGAAAATCTTTGTCAATGCCGAAATATATAGTTTTCGTTTTTGGTTGCGCATAGACAGGGGGGATAAATGCGAACAAATAAGTAAATAGAATTACTAATAACAGATACACTAATAGCCACTTTTTCTTCTTCACTGACCTTCCTCCCTGTGTACAGGTAGTTTCATAGAGTATTATATCAAGGGGGTGATACTTTGAAGGTAGAAATTAGAGATCATACTGCCGATGCTGTTCTTGCTGTAGAAGGACAGTCATTAGAAGAGGTTATCTCTGGCTTTGTGATTGGACTGTCAAATTATGTCTGGGGAGATGCTGCTTGTTCAGATGATACTTTACCTGTCGTTTTCAGTGGGGATGGTCCTGATATGACGTTTGCTCTATCATCTTTGCTTTCTGAGCTGTTATACCTTATTGAGACCAAACATGCCAGAGTGCTATCTGTGGAGAATATTGATTATAGTCGGAAAGATAGTTTGGTAAATATAACTGTAAAGGCAAAGGTTTGCAAGGGTAAAGATCGTCCTACGGGGGAGGAAGTCAAGGCTGTTTCCTTCTCTATGAACTGGGATGTGTCTGTCATATTAGATTTGTGAGGTGAAGCATATGAAGGGGCTTAAAGAGATAAATAAGTTTGTATACGAGGTTTCCAAAGAGGGGAATATGCGTGTTCCTGCACGACTGTATGTTTCGTCAAGATTGCTGGAAGCTGTAGAGAATGGGGCTATTACCCAGCTAAAGAATGTTGCAACCCTTCCCGGTGTTGTGAAGTATGCCATAGGTATGCCCGATATTCATTGGGGCTATGGGTTTCCTATAGGTGGGGTGGCTGCGTTTGATGTGAAAGACGGTGTTATTACTCCTGGCGGTATTGGTTTTGATATTAACTGTGGTGTAAGACTACTTTTAACTCCGTTGACATGGACCGATGTTGAAAGTAGACTTGATAGAGTGCTTTCAGCCATTTTCAATACTGTGCCTGCTGGTGTGGGAGCTGAAAGCGATTTAAAGCTAAAGAGGGTTGATATGGAGAGGGTACTGAGATTTGGTGCCAGGTGGGCAGTAGAAAATGATATGGGACTGCCAGAAGATTTAGACAGAACAGAAAATCGTGGAGAGATGATAGAGGCCGATCCTGATGAGGTGTCTTCTAAGGCATTTGATAGGGGGAAAAAACAGCTGGGTACACTGGGGGCAGGTAATCACTTTATAGAAATTCAGGTTGTTAGCAATATATTTATGCCCGATGTGGCCCGTAAGTGG
>Ga0256836_1000810_pt1 | contig 15506 bp, 8 predicted proteins | sample 4561380metaG_FD_185974 | JGI IMG/M metagenome (GOLD analysis project Ga0256836, IMG submission 185974) | Hydrothermal vent microbial communities from Guaymas Basin, Mexico - 4561-380 | ecosystem: Environmental > Aquatic > Marine > Hydrothermal vents | place: Mexico: Guaymas Basin | collected...
TAAAAGGGGAAAATCCTTTTAAAGTCAGGGCTTACAGAAATGCGGCAAGGATAGTTGAAAATTCAAGCAAAGATTTTGAAAAGCTTGTAAAAGATGGGTTTGATTTAACAAGGCTTCCTGGAATTGGAAAAGATTTGAGCGAATATATAAAAGAGATTGTTTTAACAGGTAAATTTTCAAAACTTGAAGAGTTAAAAAAAGAGCTTCCATCAGGGCTTTTAGAGATGTTAAGCATTGAGGGGCTTGGTCCAAAGAGGATAAAGCAGATTTATGATGCTTTTCATATAGCTTCACTTAGTGAGCTTAAAAAGTATGCAGAAAACGGAGAACTTGCAAAGCTAAAAGGTTTTGGTCCAAAGCTTATTGACAGGATTTTAAAAGGGGTTAAGCAATTAAAAAAGGCTGGGGTGAGATTTTTATGGGCTGAGGTTGAGAGTGTGGCAAATGAGTTAAAAGAGTATCTTTTAAAATTTGAAGGTGTTGAAGTTGTAGAAATTGCAGGGAGTTTTAGAAGAAAAAAAGAGAGCGTGGGGGATTTGGATGTTTTAGTAATTGCAAAAGACTATGGGAAAGTTAGCGAATATTTTGTTAAATTTCCAAAGGTAAAAGAGGTTCACTCAGCCGGGCTTACTCGCTCAACCGTATTCTTGGAAAATTCTCTTCAAGTCGATTTAAGGGCTGTAAGTCGTGAGAGTTACGGGGCTGCACTTCACTACTTTACAGGAAGTAAGGCTCATAATATTGAGATAAGAAAAATAGCTATTGAAAAGGGGCTTAAAGTTAATGAGTATGGCGTTTATAAGGGTGATAAAAAAATAGCCGGAAGAACAGAGGAGGAGGTTTATGAGGCTGTTGGACTTTGTTATATAGAACCGGAACTCAGAGAAAACAGGGGGGAAATTGAGGCTTGTTTGGAAAAAAGACTTCCAAATTTAATAGAGTTAAAAGATATTAAAGGTGATTTGCATATGCATACAACTTACAGCGACGGTGCTGATAGTATAGAAGAGATGGTAAAAAAAGCGATTGAAAGGGGGTATGAGTATATTGCAATTACAGACCACTCAAAAAGACTCTTAGTTGCTAACGGCCTTGATGAAAAAAGGCTTTTAGAGCAGCTTGATGAGATTGAGAAATTAAGGGAAAAATACCCTCAGATAAAAATTTTAAAAGGAGCTGAGGTTGATATTTTAGAAGACGGAAGTCTTGATTTTGATGATGAAATTTTAAATAGGCTTGATGTTGTAATAGGGGCAATTCATTATAAATTTAACCTCTCAAAAGAAGCCCAGACTAAACGTATCTTAAAAGCATTTGAAAAAATAGATATTTTAGCCCACCCTCAAAACAGGCTTATTAATAAAAGAGAGGGAATTGAGGCTGAATGGGATGAGGTATTTAAAAAAGCAAAAGAGATGGGAGTTGTTTTAGAGATAAATTCTCAGCCTGATAGGCTTGATTTAAGTGACATTTTGGCAAAAAAGGCAAAAGAAATTGGATGTAAATTTGCCATAAATTCAGATGCACATAATGCAAAGATGCTTGAGTTTGTAAAATACGGAATTAATCAGGCAAGAAGAGGGTGGATTGAAAAAGAGGATGTAATTAATGCTTTAGGATTTAATGATTTTATTAAAATCTTTTTCAAACAGAAATAAATCTCTTTTTATTTTTTTTATCGCTTTGTCAATATTTTCTAAACTGTTTTTATGGGCTAAACCGTAAATATTAAATAAAATATGATAAAAGCTTCCTTTAAGAAGGGCTGCTATAGGAGGATTTTTTTCTTCTAATGTTTTAAGGGAATCTTCTATAAAATCTATTCTTCCTATTAATTCTTTTTTGTTTTTGAGCCTTTTAATATTTAAGGATTTAGAAAAAGCTTTTATTATAGGGTTTAAGTTCAGGTTTTTTTCTTTTCTCTGAGTGAAAGTGAAATGAGAGACTATTTTTTCAATAATCTTTTTTTTGTCTATTTTAGGTAAATTTTTATCTTTTAAGGGAATTGAGCCTTTTATTTTTACTCCGTCACTTAAGTTATATACTTTTAGATTTTTAAATTTAATGACCCTTTCAATATTTCTTTTAGATGTTAAAAACAAAGAGTCTGTATAAATATCGTCACTGAAATTTCCCTCTATTTTTATTCCGTTTTTTGATGTGTCCTTTAAAGAATCATAAAAACTTCCCTGTGCGTGTTTTTTTTCGTTTAGTCTAAAGCCTAAATCCATTCCGCAAAGGTAAATTTCGTTGCTAAAACTTGCTCCAAATGCAAATCCTGCATTTCCTACAATAGGAGAGCTTCCTATAAGCTGAGGATAAAAATATGAAAAAGAGAATCCCTCCCTTGCATACATTAAAGTTTTTTTTGCCATTTCAAAAACTTCTTCTCTAACAACGCTTGCACCTACAAAATACCCGTTATAATCTGGTAAAACATCTTTTAATGCTTCAATTAAAGTTGGTATTCTCTCTTGTTCTATATGAAAATCACTCTCAATACCCGCTTTCATTAAAGGTTTTAATGCCGTTCCGACTGAAATTAAAATCATCGAGTCTTTATTTTTTTTAATAAAGTCCAAATTTTTCTCTAAACTTTTTCCATTCGCTATAATACACACAGGAGTGTTTATATTTTCGGCAGATGATAAAAGAGGGTATTTTGTTATGTTTTTAAGGTGGTTTTTTACACCTTTTATTTCATCTTCATATGTTCCCCATCCCCTTAAAGCAGACGCTTTTACCTGTTGAAATTTAGCTTTTGCATCTTCTATTAAAGGATGGTTGTATGCAGTATAATAAAAATTTACCAAACTTGAGGTTATTGTTCTTTCATAATAAAACTTTTCTATTGCTTCATATTCAACTTTTCCATTTACCCATAAAAAAAATCTGTTTTGAAGCTTTTCATATATATATTCATAATCTACAAAATAGAGACTTATTGCAAAAAATTCCGGGTTAGGCTCATATACAAAAAGTGAGTGAAAATCAAAATACCTTACTAATATCTCTAAATGTTTTCCTCCAAGGAGTCCAAAAAGCACAGTTGTAGGATAGATGTTTGAATCTAAACGCAGTGAAAATCCATATGAATCTGCATACTGAATGAGTTTGTTGATTATTCTGCCTGTTATAAAAAATTCCTCTTCTGACCACCATGAATCGAATGTAGAATAGAGTACGTGGGGTTCAAAATTGTTTACTAAGCTAAAAGAATCATAATGAATATTGTTAGGATATATTTTATTTCCGTTTTTGTCATAAATGTTGTGTTCTTTTAAAACAAAATTTCTTTCTTTTATGTTTTTTATAAGTTCGTAAAAATGAGGAAGGTTTTTGTAAAAAAAACGAATGTTTTTTTCAAACAGTTCTTTGTTCATATCAATTCCCTAAAAGATTTAGGGAATTATATTCTATTGTTTTAATTGAAGCAAGGTATTTAACATCTGGTCTGATGTTGTAATTGTTTTTGAGTTTGCCTGAAATCCTCTTTGAATTACAATAAGTTCTGTTAAACTTCTGCTTAAATCGACATTGCTCATTTCAAGAGAGCTTGGCTGAATGCTTCCTCTTCCTCCTGTTCCTGCAGTTCCTATTATAGGTTCTCCGGAATTTGGTGAGGCTGCAAAAAGTGTTCCTCCTTCATTCATTAATCCTTCATTATTTACAAATTTTGCCAAGGCGACCTGTGCTAAAGAGTAACTTCTTCCGTTTGTAAAGACCCCAATAATAGTACCTGTTTGGTCAACTACAAGCTGTTCTAAATCTCCGCCCGGATATCCGTCTTGAGTTTGACCTGAAGTTGAGCTTGGGGCCTCAAAAGAGGTAATTCCGTCAAACCCGTTAATACTTCCAAAATCCAACCTTATAGCCTGTCCCGGATTTGCCCCGTTGTTTGGATTAAAAATTAAGCTTGGAGGATTTACTCCTTTTAAACTTCCGTCCGGATTAAATTTTACATCTCCATAAGCTGGGTTTTCTATGGTTGCAGGAGGGGGAACCTCAGCATACCATTTCCAGGTGGTAGGGTCTGTTGGCGATTCTGAAGTATGATATTTCCTAAAATAAAGGGTAATTGTATGTTTAGCTCCAAGAGAATCAAAAATATCCATACTTGTAATATGCACCGCCGCATCAATTGGCTGGGTTGCTGTAATTCCTCCACTTGCGACGGTTCCGTTTATTGTTGAGAATGCGTCTGTAAATAATTTATTATCTTGTCCTTCTGGAAAACCTTTTACACTTATATTAAACGACTGACCTGATGTGTTTAAAATACTTACTTTTCCGTCTTCGTTTATATAGACTCTTGCTTTTGTGTTATCAACGGCATTTTGGTTGTTTGTCGGGTCGTTACTATCGTCAATTGCAAGTTTCCAAAGATTTACTAAATCCTGAATATCGTGGAAATAGTATATATCATTTTTATAAATAGGCTGTGAAGGGTTGTTTGAGTCTTTGAGGGTTTTTATTAAAGAGTCAAAATTTGCTACTGCTGTTTGGTTTTGGCTTGAAGCTGTTGAATCGTCATAGGCGTCAATACTTACTATTGAGTCATTTGTATCGGTTGTATGAACTTTAAATTTTCCGCTTGTAGGGTCAAAGGTAAAAGTGACTCCCACACTGTCTTGAACCATTTTTGCATTAATTGTACAACATAAGTCGTTTATGGTATTAAAATCTTTTCCGTATAAGAATGTATATGTATCCTGAGTGCCATTATTATTTACAACAAGTTTTATTGTGTTGTGTTTTGTGTTGCCTGCTGAATCATAAATGCTTAGATATGCAGGAGTTGTAGGATCTGCGTATGTCCAGTGAAGCCCTTCGTTTGAATCTGCATATATAAAATTTGAATCTTTTGTATAAGAACCTGTAGCACTTCCACAGCTTGCGGCATCTCCTGTAATTGGGTTTGGTGTATATAAAAATTTTCTGTTTTCATAAAGCCCGTCAATTTCTACACTGATACCTTCTCCGGCAGCTAAATTAAAAGCATCTCCGTTTGCATTAAAAAGCTCACCTACATCGTCTGCCCCTACAAATGAGTTTTGAATACTTTTTAAACTTTCAGATGTTTTTGTGGTATTTCCGTTTAATGACTTTAATGCATCAAGAAGTATTTTGTTTGCATTTGAAGCCGTATCTATATTTATCTGGTCTGCTTGCGGGTCTACTATTTGTCCGTTTCCGTTTAAGTATATAGAATAATCACTGCTTTTTAAGTCGCTTTTGTATGTAATAGAAGCTCCTGTGGAGTCGTGAGTAATTGCATAGTTTAATTCATCTATTAAATCTTGTGCCGTTTTAAAAATTTTGTCGTGGTTATTTTCGGACTCTCCATATGTCAAAGTAACGTTCGTTACTACTCCATCAAGTCTTTTTACACTGAAATTTATTTTATCTATTCCCGTTGTAAGAGTGATTTTTTCTCCTGTTGCGTCATAAACTCCGTTTAAATCAGTGCTTAAATCCAAAGTTGAGCGGGTAGGGGCTTTTTCGCTTATATGATCACCGCTGTTTAAGTTTGCTTTAATTGAGATTTTACTTGTCGGATTTGCAGGAGTTGTAAGTCCAGGCGGAATTGAAATTGGCTGAACTCCTTTTGCCGTGTCTATATTGTGGGTCTCAGGGTCTGCCATCCATCCTTGAACTATATATCCGTTTGGATCTACAAAATTACCTTTTGCATCAAATGTAAAATCTCCGGCTCTTGTGTATCTGTATGTTTTTCCGCCATCTGCGCTTACTACAAAAAATCCGTCTCCGTTAATTGCCATATCGGTATTTTTATCCGTATTTTGAATACTTCCTTGCTTAAACATAGTCTCAACAGCGCTGACGCTTGTTCCAAGTCCTATTTGAAGGGAGTTTTTTCCTCCTAAGTCACCCTGAGGGGCGGTGGCGCTTTTTACTGTCTGACTTAAAAGATTTTGAAAGTTGGTACGGGAGTATTTAAAACCTACTGTATTAACATTTGCAATATTGTTAGCTTCAACATCCATAGCTGTCTGATGAGCGTTAAGTCCGCTAACCCCGCTCCAAAGACTTCTCATCATAATAAAATCCTTTTTCTTAAAATAAGCAAAATCCGTTCCTATCTTTTAAGGTTTATTGCTTTTTGAATCATTTCATCACTTGTTGTTATTGTTTTTGCACTTGCCTGGAAAGCTTTTTGAGTTAAAATAAGCTCTGTCATTGCGTTTGTGAAATTTACGTTTGAGGTTTCGAGTTTATAAGATAGTATTTTTGAAGGGATATAATTTCCGTTTTGGTCTTTGTATAAAAACGCTTCTCCTGAATTTTCTGTTTTTATAAATCTGCTGTTACCTATGCTTGCTAAGCCCTGGTCGTTTTTAAAATGAAATACCGGTATCTGAGCTAATGTAATTTCTTGTGTGTTTGAAAAAATTCCCACTATTTTTCCATCTTCTTGTATTTGGTAATCTTTTAAGGCACCTTCCTCAATACCGTCTTGTGAAAAAGAGAAGTTGGTTGTATTGTTTGCTTTGGTAAATGCGCTAAGTGAGAAAGTAAAATTTATGTTGTTAAAATTTAGCTCTTTTGGTGAAATTAACATTCCGTTTGTATCAAAAACAAAATCTTCAGAAATTTTGAGTTCTTTATCTGTGTAAGGAATGGTAATTTCTCCTTGCCATATCTGATTGTCTGAACTTACTTTTTGTTTTGTGAATATAAATGTAACAGTTGTTTTGTCTCCATTTTCGTTTATAATATCTCCTCTGAATTCTTGAGAATTGCTTAAAAACTGAAAACTTTTGTTTTGTGAATTTGGAAGTATCTCTTCTCCTAAAGAGGATAAATTTTCTAAAAACATTTTGTTAGAGTTATTAGTTTCAAAGAGATATGAGTTTATTGTGGAATTAGTTGGATTTTGAATAATTATCTCACCTTTTTCTAAGGATATGTTCAGTTCAGGAGCAATGTTTTGTGAGAGAGTTTGGAGATTATCGATAAATTCTTTTAAATCTGAAAATTCAAACTCTTTATCAGAGGTTTGTTGATATGTTAAAACAGCAGCAGAGGCGTTTTGCATTAAGGGTGTGTTTGAGGTTAAAATAAACTTATCGGTTGTTGAAATTATCAGTTTGGAGTTTTTAACTGAAGCACTTATACCGTTTTTATTAAGTTCTTTTGCTATTGCATTGGCAATTTCCTTTTTTGTACTTCCGTCTTGAAGTTCAAGTTTTATATGAGTAGAATTTAAAACAAAATCTATTTTTACAGGAGTATTGTCTTTTATATCGTCTTCAAAGCAGTAAGTTGATTTTAAAAGCCCGTTTTCATATTCTACCTGATGCCCAAAACCAAAAAACAGATTGTTTCCGTTTCTGATTTGCATATCATATCCGTCTTTATTGTACATAGCGCTAAAATCTATATTTTCATTAGCGGGTTTTGTTGTTGTTATATAAAAATCATTTAATAAGTTTGTCTGTAATGAGACGTTTTTAGTAGGTAAAGAAGGGAGGATTATACTGTAGGGAAGTGAAATTGGTGATAAAGAGGATGCAGGTAAAAGATTGTCTGTATCTATATTTCTGTTTATAAAAAATTTTCCATTTTCAGAAATAATATTATTTGCATTAGCCACTAACAGATAATCTCCGTTGTCATTAACTAAATATCCCTGTGCGTCTCTTTTAAAGCTACCGTTTCTTGTATAAAAGATATTATTGCCGTTTTTAATTTGAAACCATCCTTCATCTGCTATAGCCATATCAAAAATATTGTCGCTATCTACAATAGGACCTATTGAGAGATTTTTAGAAGTAGAGTTTATATAGCTTCCAAAAGATACATCCGAAAAAGTTGATGGGGTTTGAGAAAGAGTTGCGGCAAAGACGGTTCCAAACTCTGCTATTGTTTCTTTAAACCCTGGAGTATTGATATTGGCTATATTGTCTCCTACGATGTCAATTTCGTTTTGAAAACTCATAGCCCCTGCAACTCCGTTGTAAAAAGAGATACTCATTTTTTATCCTTGCCACTCGTAAATTTCTTTAATAGAATCAAAAGGATAATAAGAACTTCCAAGTTTTGCATATGTACTGCCCTTTTCAAAACGTATCGATTCAATTGGATACGCTCCAAGAGCCGTTTGGTGTTCGCTTCCCTCAGGAGATGTGTAAGTTGCCGTGACTTCATATGTATCACTTGCTACTCTTTGTCCGTTTTCGTCTGTTAAATCCCACTCAAAGCTTAAAATTCCTTTTGTATGTGCGTTAAGAGGGAAAGTTTTTATAATATTTCCGTTTTTGTCTTTGATTTCAACTTTCCCGCTTGTGATGTTATCTCCAAAATAAAGTTCAAAATCTTTATATGTATCTTCATCTGTTACATTTAAATATCTAATTCCCGTATCTCCTATTTTTCCAATGGCACTTATTGCGCTAAGCTCGGAATTTGTATTTAAAGTATTTGCTAAATTATCAAGTGTAGTTTGCATATTTTCATTCATTTCCATTGTGGATAGATATGCTGTTTGTTCAAGCATTTTATCTGTATCCATAGGGTCTGTTGGGTCTTGCATTTGAAGCTGGGTTAAAAAAAGTTTCATAAATGCATCTTTATCAAGCTGTGAATTTGGGTTGTAGATTAAATCATTACTTGTTGTAGTGCTTGCTGGATTAATGGTGTTTATAGCCATATTAAACCTTTTTTTTTAATTTTAAGCAAATTTTATTCCTTAAGCGTATGTATAAGGAATTTCTATTAAAAAGCTGTTTTCGTCTTCTTTTTTAGTAAATTTTTCTTGATTTTGTCTGTATTGCTGTTTTTGTTGGTTTTGCTGGTTTGAGTTAAAACTCATATTAACCTCACTGTATCCCATATTTATTAATACGTTTTTTAATTCGTTTTGATTTGTATTAAAAAAGTGTATTGTTGAAGTATTGTTTGAATTTATATGAATTTGAAGATTTTCACCTCTGTGGATTAAAGTAAGCTCTACTTTTCCAAGCTCTTTTGGATGAAGTTCTATTGAAACTTTTGAAACAGGGGGTTTATAGTTTTGAATGCTTTCTTTTAGATATGTAGCAAATTTTTTTATACTCTCTTTTGCCTTAATAATTTGATGTTTTATTTCCGGTTGAATAATGGAGGTCTGAGGTTCCGGGGCTGAATGCTGTATTTGGGAAGTTTTAGGCTTTTTTTGTGATAAAAGGGTATTTAAGCTGATTTCTGGAGTGCTTTTTTCTTTTTCGTTATTAAATATAATTTCTTTTTCAAAAGAATTTTCTGTTTTTAGAGGGGTAAAAAGAGGTTTTGTTTTAGGATGGGTAGTTTTGATATTTTTGTTTTCTGTATGTGTAATTTCTGATTTTTCCTGATTATTAAATAGTTTTGTTAGTATCTGTGGGATTTTCTCTTTTTTTTCTGTTTTTTTTAGGGAGTTTTTTAAAGAGGTTGAGGTTGTTAATATGTTTTCTGTTGGTATTTGGTTTTTTTTATCTTCTTTAAGGGAAGATTTTTTTGAAACAGTCTCTTTTTTAATGACTTTTGCAATAATTTTTGTTATGTTTAAATCTTTTTTTTGGGCAAAAGTTATTAGCTCTTTTAAAGGTGAAATATTTTTTATTGTTTTTATTTCTTCGTTTGTAATTTTAAATTCTTTAAGTGATGTTTTGCTTAAAATCTCTTTTTTTACTAAATTTAGTATCTTTTCTTTATTTGATGTTTCTTTTGGGTTAAAAACAGATGGATTTGATATGATGTTTAAACTTTGGGTTTGCGGTATTTCCTGGCTTAAAGTATTTAAGATTTTTTTTATTTTCTCTTTTTTTGTTTTTTTTGGAGTTAAATTGGTATTTTTTTCTAAGTCTATTTTTGTATCTTTTTGTATGTTTATGCTGTTTAAATTTTCAAAAAGTATTTTTTGAATATCGGGAGGTTCTTTTTTTATTATTTTTATTATCTCTTCTTTTGAAATTTTTAATTCTTTTAAAATACTCTGGAATTCTTCCGGAGCGTTTTTTAATAATGACAGTAAAAAATTTTCCTTTAGTTTTGGGGTTTTTATATTTTTAGAAATATCCGTTAATAAAACCTCTTTTACCATTAAGAGCCTTTTTTGTATTTTAAGCAATAATCATTCCTATTTATTTGGATATAATTTCAAAAATTTTTTAAAGGCATTTTATGAAAAACATTAGAAATATAGCAGTTATTGCTCACGTCGATCACGGAAAAACTACTCTGGTTGACGAACTTTTAAAACAGTCAGGAACTCTTGAGAGCAGAAAAGAACTTGGTGAGAGAGTAATGGACAGTAATGATTTAGAAAAAGAAAGAGGAATTACAATTCTTTCTAAAAATACTGCAATTAAGTGGAAAGATTATAAAATCAACATCATAGATACCCCGGGACACAGTGATTTTGGAGGAGAAGTTGAGAGGGTATTAAAAATGGTAGATGGGGTTTTGCTTTTAGTTGATGCGCAAGAGGGGGTTATGCCTCAGACTAAATTTGTTGTAAAAAAAGCTTTGTCTTTAGGATTAAAACCTATTCTTGTTGTCAATAAAATAGACAAACCTGCGGCTGAACCTGACAGGGTAGTTGATGAGGTTTTTGATTTGTTTGTAAGTATGGGAGCAAATGAAGACCAGTTAGATTTTCCGATAATTTATGCGGCTGCAAAAAACGGGATTGCAAAGTGGGACCTTGAAGATGATAATGAGGATATGACTCCTATTTTTGAAGCTATTACAAAATATATTCCGGCACCTACAGGAGATAAAGAAAAACCACTTCAAATGCAAGTTTTTACGCTTGATTATGATAATTATGTGGGAAGAATAGGAATCGCAAGAATTTTTAACGGACGTATTAAAAAAGGAGACAGTGTAACACTTGTAAAAGCAGATGGAGAAAAAATTAACGGAAGGGTTACTAAACTTCTTGGATTTTTAGGGCTTGACAGGATTGAAATTGATGAAGCGAGTGCTGGTGATATTGTGGCTGTTGCCGGATTTGATGCGCTTGATGTTGGAGATACCATTGCAGATAAAGACAATCCTGTAGGACTTGACCCACTACATATTGAAGAGCCTACAATCAGCGTAATTATGAGTGTAAATGATTCTCCGCTTGCCGGGACTGAAGGTAAAAATGTAACAGCTCCAAAACTAAGAGATAGACTCTTTAAAGAGATGGAGACAAACATTGCTATGAAAATAGAAGAGCTTGGTGAAGGGAAATTTAAAGTAAGTGGAAGAGGTGAGCTTCAAATTGCAATTTTGGCTGAAAATCTTAGAAGAGAAGATTTTGAGTTTTCTTTATCAAGACCTGAGGTTATTATTAAAGAGGAAAACGGCGTAAAACTTGAGCCTTATGAATATGTTGTAGTAGATGTTCCCGATGAATACAGCGGTGCGGTTATAGAAAAGCTTGGAACACGTGGCGGAATTATGAAAAATATGATGCCTTTGAGTGACGGAACTACAAGAATCGAATTTGAAATGCCAGCACGCGGACTTATCGGATATAGGGGTGAGTTTATGACAGATACTAAAGGTGAGGGAGTGCTTAACAGCTCATTTTTAGAATTCCGTCCGGCAACTACTAAGCCATACACTAGAAAAAACGGGGCGCTTATTTCAATGGAAAATGGAGTGGCAACTGGGTATGCGATTTTTAACCTGCAAGAGAGAGGTAAAATGTTTATAAAACCGGGAGATAAAGTTTATAACGGTATGATTGTAGGAGAACATAGCAGAAGCAATGACCTTGAAGTTAATCCGATAAGAGGTAAAAACTTAACAAATGTTAGGGCAAGCGGAAGCGATGAGGCTATTAAACTTGTGCCGCCTGTTGAAATGACTCTTGAAAAGGCACTTGAGTGGATAGAAGATGATGAGCTTGTAGAAGTTACTCCAAAATCAATCCGTGTAAGAAAAAAATATCTTGACCCGGCTGAGAGAAAGAGAATGAGCAGAAATAAAAATAAATAATACTTTTTTTCTCCCTTTTTCTTATAAGATTTCCTTATAATCCATTGATTATCATTAAGTTTTTGTTAAAATTCATCTCAAAAAAGGAGCGGTATGAAAAAACTTCTTTTCATTTCAGCCGCTTTGTCGAGTTTATTGCTGGCAAAAGAAATTGATTTTAATACGGCGCTTAAAGAAGCGCTTAAAAACAATCTTGAATTAAAAGCAAAAAAGCTTAATATCGACAAAGCTCAGGCTCAGCTTAAAGAGGCAAAAGGATATGACTGGGGGAAACTTATCTTTTCTGAAGAAATAAGTAGAACTAATAACGCAATGTATGTTTTTGGTATGAAACTTGAGAGCAGGGAAGCTACATTTAAGGATTTCGGTTTTGCAGATTTTTTAGCAAAAATGCCTGGATTGATGAGAGGAACCGTATCGGGTGCGCAGGTTTTAGCAATTGAGCCAAAAGATTTAAATTATCCAGATGCAAGAACAAACTTTAAGACAAAGTTTGTATATGAAGTTCCGCTTTTTACAGGATTTAAACTTAAATACGCAAAAGAGATGGCAAAACTTCAGGTTTTAGCAAACAAATTTAAATACTCAAGCGATAAAAATGCTTTAGGTGTTGAAGTATTAAAAGCATATAACGGTGCGGTTGCTGCAAAATATTTTATAAGTGCTTTAAAAAAAGCAAAAGAGACTACTACTGCGTTTTTAAAAATGGTAAAAGCATTTTACGATAACGGAATGGCTACAAAAACAGAGCTTCTTGAAGTTAAAAAAAGAGATGCCGAAGTTAATGCTATGCTTATTGAAGCTAAAAATAAATATGATTTAGCCCTTAGTTATCTTAGGTTTTTAACAGATGACAATACAATTACCGGAGTTGGTAATTTTCAGACATTAATTCCCGAAAATGCTTCTGTAGATGAACTTATAAAAATAGCGCTTAACAACAGGGGCGATTTAAAATGGATGGAAAAAAATGTTGAGACAATGCAGGCAAAAGTAAAATTTGAAAAATCTGCAAAATATCCTATGGTAGGGGCTCATATTGAATATGGATGGAATGATGACACTCCTACTATCTCGGGTGATAAAGACTATTATCTTTTAGCGGCTGGAATGAATTGGAATATTTTTGACAAATCTCGCGATGCTAAAATTGAAAAAAGCAAAATTGATGCAATGCAAACGGGGTATTATTATAAATATATGAAAAAGGGTGTAGCACTTCAGGTTAGACAAAAATATCTTGAATATAAAGCTAAAAAGGCTATTGTAAAAGAAAAACTAACAAACAAAGAATTAGCAGAAGAGATACTCAAAAAATATACGTTTATGTATAAACAGGGAATGATTTCTATGCCAATTCTTTTAATGAAAGAGGCAGAGGCAAGAAAAGCAAGAGCTGAGCTTATAAAAGCCAAATTTGATGAAGCAATGGCGGCGGCAGAACTTAAAAAAGCTTTAGGAGATTTAGTAAAGGAGAGTAAATGAAAAAATTAGTAGCGCTGACACTGAGTATTGCATCGCTTTTTGCATTTGAATATGCAACAGTTAAAAAGGAAAAAATCAAAATTACAAAAGATTATGTGGCAAACATCTATTCGCCAAAGCAAGTAATGGTTGCAACAAGACTTATGGGATATGTAAAATCAATCCCTGTTGAAGAGGGTGATGTTGTAAAAAAAGGCGATTTGCTTTTTGAAGTAGACCCAGCAGATATCTATTCTATGTTAAATCAGGCAAGGGGAGCAGTACTTCAGGCAAAAAGTGGAGTTTTAATGGCTGAAATGGCTTATGCGGATGCAAAAAAAGATTATTTAAGATTTAAAAATCTTTATAAAGCTGGGGCTGTTAGTAAAAGAGATTTTGAAAAAATGAAACTTATGATGGATATCAGAAAAAAACAAGTTGATATGGCAAAAGGAATGTTAAAACAGGCTCAGGCTGCTCTTGCAAGGGCACAGGCACAGCTTAAATATGCAAAAGTTAAATCTCCTATTAACGGGGTTGTTACGGCAAAAATGAAAAAAGTAGCTGAAATGGCTCTTCCTGGATATCCTATTGTTGTTTTAAGTGATATTAATTATACAAAAGCAAAAAGTATGGTAAAAGAGAGCGATATAGATAAGTTTAAAATCGGAATGCCTGTTAATATTTATGTTCCTGCACTTAAAAAAGAGTATAACGCAACAGTATCTACTGTAATTCCTGCAGGAGATAGTTTTACACACTCTTTTGTAGTGAAATATACTTTTGAAGACCACAAAGGGCTTTTACCCGGAATGTATGCAAAAGCAAAAGTTGTAATTGGTGAAAAAGAGGCTCTTTTAGTGCCGTTTAGTGCTTTAACTACAAGGGGAGGAATTGTAGGAGTGTTTGTGGTAGATAGTGATAATATCGTACACTTTGTGCCTGTAAAACAGGTAGCTCAGGTTAAAGATAACATTGCTGTAAGAGGCAGCTTAAAAGATGGAGATAAAGTGATTCTTTATCCACCAGCTAATTTAGTTGATGGACAAAAGATAGAGGAGTAGGTAAATGGAAAGACTTAAAAAGTTAAAAGAACTTTTAGCGGCAAAAAAGGCAGAACTTGCCGCTAAAAAATCTTCTGCTTGTGATATTGGTGAAATAAAAAAATTAGAAGATGAAATTACTCAGATAGAAAAAGAGCTTGAGGCTTTAGAAAAAGAGATTTCTCAAAAAGAAAAAGAGCTTGAAGCGGTAGAAGAGGAGCTTCAACTTAATATTGCAGGAAAACTTGCAAGAATGTTTTTAAAAAATCCCCTAACACCTGTTTTAGCAATAGTGTTTTTGTTAATGGGGATTATTGCAGTATTTTTTACACCTCGTGAAGAAAACCCTCAAATTGATGTTCCTGCGGCAAATGTTATTGTTGTATATCCCGGAGCTTCTTCTAAAGAGGTTCAAAATGTTGTAGTAGAACCTCTTGAGAGAATTTTAAAGGCAATGACTGGGGTTAAACACGTATATGGTATGGCTATGAACAGTGTAGGAATTGTAACTGTTAGATTTAAAATAGGTCAGGATAAAGTAAGAAGTATGTCCAAACTTTATGACAGAGTTATGCAAAATTTAGATAAACTTCCAAAAGGGGTAATGCCACCTCTTGTAAAACCTATTGATATTGATGAAGTGCCTATTGTTACTCTTGCAATTTCGAGTAAAAAATACGACGACGCCCAGCTTTACAGAATAGCCCAAAGACTACTTAGCCCTCTTGCAGAAGTTAAAAATGTAAGTATTGTAGGAATTAAGGGAGGACACAAAAGACAGTTTAATATTATTGTAGACCCTCAAAAGCTTGCTGCATATCATATATCTCTTGGTCAGATTGCAATGGCGCTTAAAGGGGCTAATGTCGATTATCCTTTAGGCGGCGCTGATAATAAAAAATATTCAATTCCTGTTGAATTTGACGGATTTATAAAATCTGTTAAAGATGTAGAGGATTTAATTGTTGCTACATATATGGGAAGACCTATTTATATAAGGGATATTGCAAAAGTTGAGGATGG
>Ga0256836_1000812_pt1 | contig 15482 bp, 15 predicted proteins | sample 4561380metaG_FD_185974 | JGI IMG/M metagenome (GOLD analysis project Ga0256836, IMG submission 185974) | Hydrothermal vent microbial communities from Guaymas Basin, Mexico - 4561-380 | ecosystem: Environmental > Aquatic > Marine > Hydrothermal vents | place: Mexico: Guaymas Basin | collected...
TTTTTAAATTTTTGTCTATTATTTTCTATATCTTCATATACATCAGCTAATGTATGAAGAGCTTCACCTAAGGCCCCTGTTTGTTCTCCAAGTTTTACTAAGGCTACTGCTAAATTTCCAATATATGGTTCATATTCTTCAAAAGTGGAAGATAGATTTAAACCATTATCAATTCCCTCAGCAGCTTTTTGAAAAAGTTCTTTTACTAATTCATCTGTGGAATTTTGAGCTATATTTTCTAAACTATCTTTTAAAGAGATTTGAGCTATAGTGAGAGCTGCAAGTTGTCTAACAGCACTGATAAAAGCATTATAATTTAATTTCTTTTTTGAAAAATTTGCTTTGATGATATCTTGCAAATTTTTAATTTTTTCTTCAAAAGGCATATCAGTTGGCTCTACTTTAACGGTTATACCTTTATATTTATTAGAGTTATTTACTGATTCTAATACAGCCGCTTTATTTTCACCTTTTAAAATTATTTCTTCTTTTTTACCTTTTACAATTAATGTAACTTTGTAATAATTCATGTATTAACCTGTGCTACTCTATATATTTCCTCAAGACTTGTTTCACTATTTATTGCTTTTATTAGACCATCTACAAACATTGGAGTATAACCTTTTGTTTTTGCTAATTTTTTTAATTCAATTAAACTTACATTTTTAGCTATTGCACTAGATAATTCTTCATCAATAGTGAAAATTTCAGTAATTAAAGTTCTTCCTTTATATCCTGTCATATTACATTCATCACACCCTTTTCCTTTGTAAAAAATAGTATCTGAAGGAATTATATGTTTTATTGGCTCGATTAAAGCTGGTTTTGGTTTATGTTTTGTTTTACAATAAGGGCATATTTTCTTTACAAGTCTTTGAGCTTCTACTGCAACTACAGCAGCCCCTACCATAAATGGATCAGCACCCATATCTATCATTCTAGTAATAGCACTTACAGCATCATTTGTATGAAGTGTAGAGATTACTAAATGCCCTGTTAAAGCTGCTTTTATAGCAATTTCAAGAGTTTCTAAATCTCTTATTTCTCCTATCATTATAATATCTGGATCTTGTCTTAAAATACTTCTTAAAGCTGCTGCAAATGTAAGACCTGCAGCTTCATTTACATTTACTTGATTTATTAGTTTCATTTGATACTCAACTGGGTCTTCTACAGTTATTATTTTTTCTTCAATATTTTTAATTTTATTAAGTGAAGCATAAAGTGTAGTAGATTTACCACTTCCTGTAGGTCCTGTTACTAAAACTATCCCATTTGGGGCATGTAAGGCTTTTTCAAGTTTTTTTAAATTTTTAGGATTGATTCCTATATCTTCAAGTTTTTTCATTACATTTCTTTTATCAAGTATTCTAATAACTATACTTTCACCTGTCGCAATTGGTAAAGTTGATACCCTAAAATCAAAATGATTTATTTTAGAATCAGGATTTTTTTCATCTTCTGGAATATCCATACTAAATCTACCATCTTGTGGTTTTCTTTTTTCAGAAATATTTAAATTACTTAAAAGTTTTATTCTTGCGGCAATTACTCCAAATAGTTCTTTTTCAACAGCTATAATTTCTTGTAAACTACCATCTATCCTTGCCCTTACTTGCATATTATCTTCTTCTGTTTCTATATGAATATCACTTGCTCCTTTTTGAATAGATAAAGAAATAATATATTTAATAAATTTCATTGTTGCTGATTCTTCATCGTCATCTTTTTCTTCAGCAGTCCCAGCAAGCTCTTTTTTTATTTGCTCAATTAAACTAGTAGCTTTTTCTCTATTTTTTAATTGGTTTATATGTTTTTTTATTTCTTTACTAGTAGCTGTTTCTGCTTTGATTGGTTTTTTTAAATATCTTTGAAGAACAGCTTTTGCTTCTATATTCATAGGGTCTATAAATGTTACTATTACCTCTTTTGGAGTTTCTTTTATTGGTAAAGCTCCATATTTTTCTAAAATTTGCACAGGAACTTTTATTAAAAGTGGAAAGTTTAATTCTATATTATCAAAATTAGTAATTTTTATGTTTAATTGAGTAGCAATTAATTTTAGTATATCTTCTTCACTAATTAAACCTTCTTCTATTAAAATTTCACCTATTTTTTTATGCGAATTTTGTGCTCTTTGTATATCAAGGGCTTTTTTTAAATCTTCTTGTGTTATTTTTCCATTTTGTATTAATAAATCATCTAATCTTACTTTTTTCATTAACATATTTTATAACCTTACCAATAGGTGTGTGTTGAGATTAAATTATTGTTTTTATATATTTTTACTTCAAATTTATCATTATTTTTAGGACTTAATATATATTTAATACCATCTTTTTCTACAACATATTTATTATTGACTTTTGAAAAATTATTATGAGAAATATTTTCAAATATGATAGATAAAAAATGATCACTCTCAGGTAATGATAAATTTGAAATATTTATATTATCATGAACCATTTGTAATAATAGCTTTTTTATTAGATATAAAGAAGCTATATAAGAAGCATTATGTCTTCCTATTGGTGTATGAGTCATACTTTTTGTAATTCTAATAGCAGTATTTAACATACCTATTTTTACACATGACAAAGCTACAATTGATTGATAATTATCATCTTCTTTAAATTTGCTTACATTCCATAAACCTTTTTTACAAGAATCTATATAATTATGATTTTTATAGAAATTATACACTTCTGCTTGTGTAATCCCAAATGCTGATATATATATAAATATTATTAAAAATCTTTTCATTTAACTATACCTTTTTTTCGTTATTATATCAAAATAGTTGTGAAATTTTGTTAATTATACTATAATTCAAAAAAAATTAAGGAGAATATAATGGCAATTACAGTTTATTATGACAAAGATGCAGATTTAAATATCATTAAAAGTAAAACAGTAGCAATGATAGGATTTGGAAGTCAAGGTCATGCTCATGCAGAAAATTTAAGAGATAGTGGTGTAAAAGTAATAGTTGGTTTAAGAAAAGATGGGAGCAGTTGGAAAAAAGCAGAAGCAAAAGGGTTTGAAGTTTTAACAGTTGCTGAAGCTACAGCTAAAGCTGATGTAGTAATGATTTTACTTCCAGATGAAAATCAAGCTGAAATTTATAAAAATGAGATTGAACCTAATTTAAAAGAGGGTGTAACTATTGCATTTGGACATGGATTTAATATCCATTATGGAAGAATTATTCCTAGAAGTGATTTAAATGTAATTATGGTAGCTCCAAAAGCACCAGGACATACTGTCCGAAGTGAATTTGTAAAAGGTGGAGGAATTCCTGATTTAATCGCTGTATATCAAGGTGGAGAAGAAGCTAAAAAAATCGCTTTAAGTTATGCAAGTGCTATTGGTGGAGGTAGAACTGGTATTATTGAAACTACTTTCAAAGATGAAACAGAAACAGATTTATTTGGAGAACAAGCAGTTCTTTGTGGTGGTGCAACTGCATTAGTTCAAGCTGGATTTGAAACATTAACAGAAGCTGGATATGCTCCTGAAATGGCTTATTTTGAGTGTCTTCACGAACTTAAATTAATTGTAGATTTAATGTATGAAGGTGGTATTGCAAATATGAGATATTCAATTTCTAATACTGCTGAATATGGTGATTATGTAAGTGGTCCAAGAGTAATTAATGATGAATCAAAAAAAGCAATGAAACAAATCTTAAAAGAAATCCAAAATGGTGTATTCGCAAAAGACTTTATTTTAGAAGGTCAAGCTGGATATCCAAGAATGAATGCTGAAAGAAATAATATGAAAGAAACTTTAATTGAAAAAACTGGTGAAAAATTAAGAGGTATGATGCCTTGGATTACTGAAAATAAAATTATTGACCAAGATAAAAACTAAAAAACTTTAAACTTTTTTAGTTTTTTCCGATGTTTTTTAACATTAGATAAATTATAAGGAGATAATAATATGAAAAAAATTATTAATTTAGTGGCAGGGGTATCTTTAGTAGCAACTGTGGCAATGGCAGATAATGCGACACTTGCAAATGATCAATTAGGGGATTTTTTAATTGCTCCACTTTATGTAGCACAAGATAATATGTGTTCAAAAGTAACAGTATATAATACAAATACAACTCATTCAATTTTAGCAAAAGTAGCTTTTAGAGAACAATTATCATCAAATGAAGTTGATTTACCAATCTTTCTTTCACCAGGAGATGTATGGAGTGGAGAAGTATGTCAAAAAAATGGAGATGTTGTTTTAACTTCAAAAGATGATTCAAACCATCCAAAAGTAGCATCTGTTTTAGCAACTGGAAAAAGTTTAACAAAACAAAGTATTGTATCAGGTCATATAAATATAGATTTTACAATGGGATATATAGAAGTTTATCCAATTGCTGAATTTGATGAAGGAAATACAAAAAAAGTATCGAAAGCACTATTAGTAGATAGATGGAATAAACTAATAAAAGGTGCAACTCCATCAAAATTAGTAACAAAAGGGGTAGATGGTTATAGCTTAAGTGGTAGTGTAACTTTTAAAACATCAAATGTAGTTACATCTATGTTACCAATGGTAGCATTTAAAGGAACTCATGATAAAGTATTAAGAGGAAGTACTATTGCTTATGGTAATGATACAGCACCAGATGTATTACTTGGGACAAATAAAAAACATCAAATTTTAAAATTATTACAAAAAAATGAAGCAGATTTTACATATACAAATTATGGGAAAAATCAATATGTAGTATTTACATATCCATTTGGTTATGCTCAAGGCCAAGTAAGAAAATATAAAGTAAGAGTAAGAGATATGGAAGAAAATAAAGATATTAAAAAAACTGAAGTAGTTATTTTCTCACCAACTCCAAAACCTAAAAAACATGCGAATTATATGAAAAATGAAGTAGCAGTATTATCTGTATCAGATATTATTTCTCAAACAAAAAATCCAAAAATGTATAAAAATGGACAAATCCAAGTTACAGATATTACAAATGTAAGTGATGTTCAACTTGGTGCTGGTAAAAAGCCATCATTTATAGCTACTTATTTAAGAATTGATAGAAATATAAATAAAAAAGATGAAGTAGTAAATGTATCGTATATTCCTACTAAATAAAATTTTAATATTATTTTTCCCCTTTTTGCTTTGGGGATTTGAAAATTTATATAGTTTAAATGAAGATGATTTTGAAATTTCAAAATCAAAAAATGAATATAGACTTACTATAAAAAAACAACAATTTATTGATTATAGTAAATTAGATGGATTTAAGTTTTTTATTCCTAAATTTACAAAAGAATTTTCTATAAAAGTCCTTAGATATAATTCTATTGGTTATATAAATGGAATTTTATCTATGGATAATACTTTTTCAAAAGTTTTACAAACTATATCAAAATCAGATTTAAAATATTATCTTACTGATTATTCTACAACAAATCAAAAAGAACTTGATTATTTATTAAAAGGCTATTCAATTCCTTATACAAAAGTAACTTCTTTATCTATTGAAGCTTATAATATACCAAAGAAAGTTTCAATAAACTTAAATAAAAATATATTTTTTAAAATTATCCATATAAAAGATAATAAGTTAAAATATATTTTATATTCTGCATATATTGTTCTAGATAGAAAATTAGTAGATAAATATACAAAAAAAGCCTTTCCTAAAAGTAAAAATTTAATTATTACTTTTTTAAATAATATAAATTCAATAAAAATAAATTTGAGTTTTAAAAAAAAGAAATCAAAAAAAATCATAAAAAAAGTATCATTACCTAAATATAGATTAAATTTGCATAGATTTTTATTTATGAAAGAATATGGATATTTATATGAAAATCAAGAAATTAAAATAGATACTACAAAATTATTACAATCAAAAGATGAAGTTTTAACTAAATTAGATAAATTAAATAATCAGTTATATAAAAAATTAAATAAAAGATTTATTTTAAATGGTAAAGATATTTATAAATGGTATAATAATAACACAGATATTATTATTGATAAAATAGATGAATTACCTTTATTGATAGAAAAAAAAGAAAATAAATGTATGTTTAATCCAAATAATATTAATAAAGAATGTTTTAAAAATCCAACATATTTTCATAATTATATATATTATCAAATAAAGCGAAATTCTATATTAGATGATGATGAAATTTTAGCACATGCAGGATATAAAACTTTTAACGATGTAGGTAAATATTATTTTGAAATAGGTAATTTTCAAAAAGCAGAAATTTATCTTCAAAGAGCATATGTGTTAGCTAATGATAAATTATTGCCAATGCATAATTTAGCGGTATTATATGCTACTTATTCAGAACTATATGATATAAAAAAAGCTGTAAAATATTTAAAAGAATCTACAATGCAAATAGATTATTATAATTTAGGAGTTATGTATTATTTAGGAAAAGGGGTAAAAGAAAGTGATAAAAAAGCAAGAGAATATTTTTCTAAAGCATTAGATATTCCTTATGCAAAAGAGAATTTTGAAATAATGAAAAAATATAAAATAGGTATAAAATAATTTGATATAATTTCATAAAAAAGGATAAAATTTGGGAAAAATTATTACTATTACAAGTGGTAAAGGTGGAGTAGGTAAATCAACTACAACAGCAAATATTGCTACCGCACTTGCAAAACAAAATAAAAAGGTTGTGGCTATTGATTTTGATATAGGTCTTAGAAATTTAGATATGATTTTAGGTTTAGAAAATAGAATAGTATATGATGTAGTTGATGTAATGGAGGGGAATTGTAATTTAGCACAAGCTATTATTAAAGATAAAAAAACAAATGGACTTCATTTTATCCCAGCAAGTCAAACAAAAGATAAGAATATATTAAAAAAAGATAAAGTAAAAAAATTATTACAAGATTTAAAAAGTGAATTTGATTATGTATTAGTAGATTCTCCAGCTGGAATTGAGAGTGGGTTTGAGCATTCTATATTTTTAGCTGATAGAGCTATTATTGTAACTACTCCTGAAATTAGTGCAGTCCGAGATGCTGATAGAGTTATTGGAATTATTGATGCAAAAAGTCAAAAAGCAATTGATGGAGAGGAAGTAGAAAAACATATTGTTGTAAATAGAATAAAACCAGATTTAGTTGAAAAAGGGGATATGTTAAGTGTAGAAGATGTTCTTCATATTTTATCATTACCATTAATAGGTATTGTTCCTGATACAGAAGAGATAGTAAGTTCTACAAATTTAGGAGAACCAATTGTGCATAATGAGAAGTCTCTTGCAGGTGAAGCTTTTAGAAGAATTGCTAAAAGAATAGAGGGTGAAGATATTCCTTTATTAGATTTAAAAGTAAATAATGGTTTTTTTGCTAAATTAAAAGGATTGTTCAAATGAGTTTTTTTGGAATTTTTGGAAAGAAAAAGTCAGCTAATGAAGCCAAAAAAAGACTTATGATGATGCTTGAATATGAAAGAGCATCTACAAAGATAAATAATATTGATGAAATGAAAAAAGATATTATTGATGTAATTAAAAAATATGTAAAAGTAAAAGATGTAAATATAAAAAATCATTCAAATCAAAATTTTGAAGCATTAGAGTTAGAAATTATTTTGGATAAATAAAAATGGTAAATAAAAAATCAACAAAATCAAAAAAAAATTCTATTTTTAATAATCAAAAGATAGTTTCTTTTGTTTTGTTTTTTGTAATTATTTTAATAGGGGGAAGTGCATTTATTGGGGGATATTATTTTGCAAAATCTACTATTAAAGAAAAAACTAAAATTGTGCATGATGATACAAAAACAAAAAAAGCTTTAAAAGAGCTTCAAAGACTTGTTGATGAAAATATAAAATTAAAACAAGCTCATAAAGAAACAGAAACTAAAAATAAATTAAAATCAAAACAAAAAAAATTAGTAAATAGTGAAGTTGTTGATTATCAAGAAAATGTAAAAAAAGAAGAAATAAAACATATTAAGCCTGTAATTTATACTACAAAACCTAAATTAGTAATTATTATGGATGATATGAGTTTTTTTTCTCAAGTAAAATCTTTAAAACATTTAGGTATTAAAATAACACCTTCATTTTTTCCTCCTACAAAAAGGCATTCAAAAACAGCTGTTTATGCAAAAGAATTTAATCATTATATGGTGCATTTCCCTATGCAAGCTACAAATCCAAATTTTAAAGAAGAGGCGAATACTCTTCATATAGATAGTAGTTATAATTTTATTAAAGGAAGAGTAAAAGAAATAAAAAAAGACTTTCCAAAAGTTAAATTTGTAAATAATCATACAGGAAGTAAATTTACATCAGATTATAACTCTATGAATAAACTTTATATTGCTTTAAATAAATATAATTTAATTTTTGTAGATAGTAAAACAACTTATCGCACAAAAGCTCCTATTTTAGCTAAAAAATATCATCAAATTTTAATAAGTAGAGATGTTTTTTTAGATAATAAACCAGATATAATCTATATTCAAAATCAATTAAAAAAAGCAATAAAAATTGCAAAACAAAGAGGATATGCAATTGCAATTTGCCATCCTCATACTAAAACTTTTGAGGCCTTAGCTAAAAGTAAATCGATACTAAAAAATGTAGAAGTGATATATATAGATGAACTTTATAACCTCTTTAAAACAAATAAACTTTGAAGGCTTTAATCTATTTTTAAAAGGGGATGTTTCTCTTTTAGAAAAGCCGAAAATCGCTATTGTAGGAAGTAGAAGACCAAGTAAATATTCAAAAGAAATAACTGCAAAACTTGCAAAACTTTTAAGCCAAAAATATGTAATAGTTAGTGGTGGTGCGATGGGAATAGATGCTATAGCTCATCAAAATGCAAAATCTACAATTATGGTATCTCCATCAGGGCTTGATATAATTTATCCTAAGGTAAATAAAAATTTAATAGAAAATATTGCTAAAAATCATCTTATTATTTCTGAGTATGAAAATGGATATAAACCAAGGCCTTATAGTTTTGTTAAGAGAAATAGAATAGTTGTAGCAATTAGTGAATTTGTTATTATTATAGAAGCTGATAAAAATAGTGGTAGTATGAGAAGTGCTGAAATTGCTCTTAATACTAATAAAAATATTTACACGATTCCTCATAGAATAGGGGAGAGTAAAGGCACAAATGATTTAGTTATAAAAAATCAAGCAAAAGTTATTTGGGATATTGAAGAATTTATCAAAAGTTTGGGAATAAATCAAAATACAAATAAAATTTTAGATTATAATGAAGCTTTTAAAGAGTATGGTGATAAACTTTTTGAGATGGAATTAAATGGCAAGATAGAGATAAAGGATGGTAAAGTGTATTTTTAAAATCCACTACCAATAGAAAATTCAAATCTTCTTACTTTATCATCATCTTCATCTCCAATAGGTTTTGCCCATGTAAAATTAAGAGGTCCAATAGGAGTAATCCAATCAAAACTTACTCCATATGAACTTCTAACAATATCCATATTATTTTTTCCAATTCTTCCATTATCTATAAAAGCACTAAGCCACATTTTCTTTTTTATACTTACAGGCACAGAAATTTCAGCAGAATTTAGCATCATTTTTTTACCACCAATTAATTCTCCATCTGAATCTTTTGGAGCGATAGAACCATAATCATATCCTCTTACTGAACCAAGTCCTCCTAAATAGAATCTTTCATTAATTGGTAAATACCCGTTATCCATTAGAGTTGCCGCTTTAAATTTATATTTTAATATAGTTAGAATATCAAATCTATCTTCTAATGAATAGAAAAATTTCGCATAAACACTATTTTTTATAAATTTTTGATCTCCTCCAACTCCAGCATATTCAATACTTGCTCCTAAATTCATACCATGTTGTGGGAAAAAGTGATCGTCAGTATTATTAAAATTTACTCCCGGAGAGATATAGCTTTTTGTACTATCTGGTTTATAATAAATTTCTTTTTCTGTAATATCTGTTAATTTTACTTTTTCATATCCATATGTTACATACCCATTTGTGTGTCTTGTTAATTTTTTTCCAACACTTACAGCAAAACCTTTTTTATCTGATGTATATGAATATCCTTCAAATGTTTTTTTATAGATACTAGTTGATAAAGAATATTTACTATCAAATACTCTTGGGTTAGATAAATTTACAGAGTAACTGCTTGATTTTGTAGTTTTATCCCATGCAATTGATAAAGATTGACCACTACCAAAAACATTTCTTTCTGTTACACTTAAATTTACCCCAAATTTAGAATAACTATTATAACTAATACCAGCTTTTAGGCTACCTGTAAGTCCTTCTTTTACTTTTATGAGAATTTTCATATGTGTATCATCTATTTTAATTTCTTTTAATTTAACATCCTCAAAATATCCAGTTCTTTTTAGGGCATTGATAGTATCTTCTTTATCTGTTAAAGAATATAAATATCCTGGAGATAAATAAACATTTCTTCTAATAACCCTATCTAAAGTTTTGGTATTTCCTTTTATAATAACATCTGAAATATATACTTTTTTACCTGGTATAATTTTATAAGTGATATTAGCAATTTTATTTTTTTTATCTTTTTTAATATCTGGATATACAATAACATATGCATACCCTTTATTAGCAACTGCTTTTTTTAGAAGTTTAATATCTTTTTTTACTCTATTTATATTAAAATAAAGCCCACTGATTAGTAATAAATCATCTTTGAATTTATTTGTATCAATAATTCCATCTTGAGTAATATTTATATCAACTTTTCCTACTTTATATCTGTTTCCTTCATATATTTTATATTCTAAATCTGCTTTATTATTATCAAAATTTGCAACAAATAAAGGATTGCTTACTTTTACATCTAAATAACCTTTTGATAAATAATAATCTTTAATAGAGTTAGTATCTGTAAGTAATCCTCTTAATTCAAATTTCCCATTATTTCTAAAAGGAAGCCAACCTAAAATATCTTTGTCTTTATTTACAATCTCATCTTTAATATCATCAGGAGATTCTTTTTTAGCACCCCAAAATTTTAATTTATTGATGATAAGTTCTAACCCTTTATTTACATTTATAGTTAAAATTACACCATTTTTTTGAAATTTTTTATCAAATACTACAACTGTATTAAATTCCCCTTTTGCATCATAATAAGTTACAATAAAATTTCTAATTTCTTCTAATTTTTTGTCTGAAAAAATCATTCCTCTTTTAATTTTATCTTTTAATAATTCTTTTAAATCGTTTGAAACATTTTTATATTCAATTTTAAGAATAGATGGTTTTTCTGTAAAAATATATTTTAAAGTTCCATTTTCAAACTTAACTTTAATATTTTTAAAATAACCATAAGAATAAAATTTTTTAATTGTTTTATCTACTTTTTCTAAATTTAATTCATCACCTTTTTGTAATAAAGAGATATCTTTTGCACTAACTGTAGAGATATGTTTTAAACCAACAAATTGAATATTTTCAATGTTATTTGCTAATAATAATAGTGGTGTAAAAAATAATAATTTTTTCATCTAAAAACCTTTTAAAGCTAAAATATCACGAATTATATCAAAATTTGTTATAATCCATACAAAAAAATAGGATAATATTATGATATTAGGAATTATTGGTCTTGGCTTGATGGGTGGTAGTTTTGCACTTGCATGTAAACACAATTTTAATTTTAATAAAATTTATGGAATTGATCATAATGAACAACATAAACAAATAGCTTTAGAAAAAGGATTAGTAGATGAAATAATTGAATTTGAAGATATTGTTAAATGTGATGTAATAGTAATATCTATTCCTATATGTGCGATTATTTGTGTGTTAAATGATCTTTCAAAATTAACATTAAAAGAAAATGTAACTATTATTGATTTTGGCTCAACTAAAGAGGAAATAATATCTAAATGTCCTAAAAATATTCGTCCAAATTTTATAGCTTCTCATCCAATGGCAGGGACAGAATATTCAGGACCACAAGCAGCTATTGCAGATTTATATGAAAATAAAGTTATGGTAATATGTAATATTGAAGACAATAATAATTATCAATTAAATATAGCAATGCAGATATATGAAGCTTTAAAAATGAATATTAGGATTATGGATGCACACGAACATGATAGACATGCAGCTTTTATATCGCATATGCCACATATTGTAAGTTATTCATTAGCTAATTCTGTATTAAAACAAGAAGATAATGAGCATATTGTAGCTTTAGCGGCAGGGGGATTTAAAAGTATGGCAAGACTTGCAAAAAGTAATCCAGCTATGTGGAAAGATATATTTGAAAGTAATGAAGAAAATTTACTTGATGCAATAGATGCTTTTAGAAAAGAGCTTAAAACAGCAAAAAAATTGATTAAAAAGAAAAAATATGATAAATTATATGAATGGATGAAAAGGGGAAATGAACTTCATAATATTTTATGAAAAAAGTTTATTTTATATCCCACAGCTTGAACAACCAGCATTTTCTCCAATAGGAAGTTCTCTTTTTATTCCACATTCTTTTAAGTCATTTATAGCATTTTTTATATTTCCTCTATATATAACAGGAGTTACTCCATTTTTTTTAATATCTTCACTTGCACATCCGTCTAAATGAGATGTAACAAAAATATCTGCATATTTCATAGCTTCTAAATATGTTACTGATATTTTTGTATTTTTATCAGTATCTATAAGTAAAATAGGGCTATTAAATTCATCTATATTTATTTCATCTTTTGTTGTTATTGCTATTATCATTTTAATCCTTTTGATTTATTCATCTTCTAATTTAACCTCAACCCCTATATTTTTTAATTTTTCTACTAAATTCTCATAGCCTCTAAACAGATGATAAACTCTATGAATTTTAGTTTCACCTTCTGCTATAATCCCAGCTAAAACTAAAGCAGATGAAGCTCTTAAATCAGTAGCCATTACATCAGCTCCAATTAAATTTGTTTTCCCATAAATAGTAGCAACTTTACCATTTATTCTAATATCAGCACCCATTCTGTTGAGTTCAGCTACATGCATAAATCTATTTTCAAATAATCTTTCTTCAATAATAGAAACTCCATTTGCTTGAGTTGCTACTGCCATAAATTGAGCTTGCATATCAGTAGGAAATCCTGGATGTTCGCTTGTAACAATATTTACTGGTTTAATTTCATCAGTTGGTAAAATTGTTACTTCGTTTTCTTTTATTTCAAAACTAAAATTCATTTCTTCTAATTTGTTTATAATGTTTTCTATATGTTTTGGAATAATATTTGAAATTGTAAGTTTACAATTTGCTATTGCCCCTGCACAAAGGTAAGTTCCAGCTTCTATTCTATCTGGAATTACACTAAAAGGTTGTATATTAAGTAATTCATTTTGACCTTGAATAGTTAATGTGCTTGTGCCAATTCCATCTATTTTCACTCCACTTGTCTTTAAAATTTCACAGAGTTGCACAATTTCAGGCTCTTTTGCTGCATTTAATAGAGTAGTTTTTCCTTTTGCTAAAACTGCTGCCATTATAATATTTTCAGTTCCAGTTACAGTGATTTTATCAAATATAATTTCACTTCCAACTAGTCCATCTTTTGCAATAGCATGAATATATCCATTTTTTATATTTATAGAAGCACCCATTTTTTCTAATGCTTTAAGATGTAAATCAACAGGTCTTAATCCAATAGCACATCCACCTGGAAGTGAAACTTTACACTCTTTAAATCTTGATAAAAGTGGTCCAAGAGTTAAAATTGAAGCTCTCATAGTTTTTACTATATCATATGTAGCAGTAGTAGAATTTATAGTAGAAGTATCTATTTCTAAAATATTATTTTTAAATTCAAACTTACTTCCAAGTAATTTTAAAAGTTTAAGCATAGTATTTATATCTGCTACATTTGGAATATTTGAAATTTTAACTGTATTTTTAGCTAAAATTGTAAGAGCTAAAAGAGGTAAAGCTGCATTTTTAGCTCCACTAATAGGCACATTACCAGAAATTGGAGATTTTTTTACTATTAAAAGTTTCATAATTGTCCTTCAAATGAATATAAAAGTTTAATCTCTTCAGCCCAAATATCTGGATTAATTGTTTCAAGTATTAAAGGAATATTATCTATTCTTTTATCATTCATTATAAATTTAAAAGCATCAAGTCCGATTTCTCCAAGTCCAAGAGAATGGTGTCTGTCTACTTTTGAAGCAAATTTTGCTTTTGAATCATTTAAGTGCATTCCTTTTAAATATTTAAATCCTATGATTTTATCAAATTCATCCATTGTTTGTTCATAAGCTTCTTTTGTGCGAATATCATATCCAGCAGCAAAAATATGAGCAGTATCTATACAAACTGCGATACGACTTTTATCTTCTACCATATCAATAATATCTCTTAAATGCTCAAATTTATATCCAAGGTTACTACCTTGTCCTGCTGTTGTTTCAATTACAGCTATAGCACTTTGGGTTTCTTTTAAAGCTATGTTTAAATTTTTAGCAATTTTTTCTAAACATTCTTCTTCACTAAGTTGTTTTAAATGACTTCCTGGATGAAAATTTAGATATTTAAGTCCTAATTGTTCAACTCTTTTAAGCTCATCTATAAAAGCATTTAAAGATTTTTCTTCTTTTTCTTTTAATGGATGGCCTAAATTTATAAGATAACTATCGTGAGGTAAAACCATATCAGCCGTATATCCGAATTCATCCATTTTTTCTTTAAATTTATTTATTATTTTTTCATCTAAAGGTTTTGCATCCCATCTTTTTTGATTTTTTGTAAACATTGCAAAACCTTTAGCACCTATTTTATTAGCATTGATAGGAGCATTAAAAACTCCTCCACTACTACTTACATGAGCACCTACATATTTCAATATTTATCCTTTTTATTAACCTAATTTAGGCCAAGCAAGTTTTGTTCCACCAAGCAAGTGAAAATGTAAATGTTTAACTTCTTGTCCACCATTATCATTTATATTTGTAATAAGTCTATATCCATCTTCATAAACTCCTACTTTTTTAGCAACTTCTTTTATAAAATCTGTCATTTCAGCCATAACTTCACTTGAAGTAGTGTTAAAACTTTCAATATGAGTTTTTGGAATTATTAAAATATGAATAGGTGCTATTGGATTGATATCATTAAAAGCTAAAAACTTATCATTTTCTAAAACTTTATTACTTGGAATATTTCCTTTTATAATCTCACAAAATATACACATAATTAAATCCTTTTTTGTCGAATTATAACAAAATATATCTAATTTTAAGAAATAATGGTATATCTATAATTTTTTTGAAAATTTGTTATAATTGTAAAAATTCAAAAGGTTGTTTAATGTTAAAAAAGATAAATCTTTACCAAAACAATATTAAATTTTTATCACTACAAAAAGAGCAAAATTTTATTACTCTCAAAACTCCAAACCAAACTTATCAAACTACAAAACTTCCTCCAATTTTGGATAATATTTTACCAGAAGGGATAAATAGA
>Ga0256836_1000813_pt1 | contig 15479 bp, 15 predicted proteins | sample 4561380metaG_FD_185974 | JGI IMG/M metagenome (GOLD analysis project Ga0256836, IMG submission 185974) | Hydrothermal vent microbial communities from Guaymas Basin, Mexico - 4561-380 | ecosystem: Environmental > Aquatic > Marine > Hydrothermal vents | place: Mexico: Guaymas Basin | collected...
CCCCCCTCGGAGTGGGTGAGGGGAGAATACCGAGACGGAGTTTTCAGGTTCACGTACGATTTTCACTACAGCCTGGCCCCGGAGGACATAGTTGTCATCATGAACACCACCAAATCCATCGAGATAACCATGACAACACCGGACAACGAGACAATAAAGCTATTTGCCGGCTCCCCAAGTTTGATGAACTACACGCTGCACCTGAAAAAGAACTATCCCCTCTTTGAGGAACTTGCCGAGAAAAGGTGCGGCACAAAGCTAACAGGGGAGTCCTTCTTCGGCAAGAACGTCTTCAACACAGTTTTCTCGGAACCAAAGGAGGACTGTCTTACCAACCCGAAGCCCCTTCACGGGAAGTACGTTATAACGATAAAGGCTCAGGACTCCCCGATAATCAGGGCAATGTACGGGGGAAAGATCCCCAAACTGGAACCCAACGAGACGATCAGGGTTTTCATTGCGGGCCAGAGTCACGGTTTCCTCGGCACGGACATCTTCGGAAGGGATGTCTGGGTCGGCTTCCTCGGGGGGATGGGGGAAACCCTGCTCATAGCCTTCGCCGGGGCTTTGATCTCCGTGAGTCTCGGCCTCCTCCTGGGAACCCTCGGGGCAATAGGGGGGAAACTTGGCACCGGTTCGAACCTCGCCTCGCGCTTCCTCACGGTTCTTCCAACTCTCCCCTTCGCCATGGTCACGATAATAGCCCTGGGAACCATCGAGCTGGAGAACAGGGTCTACGTGATCAAAGTCCACTCCCTCTCGGTGGCGCTCGTACTCGGGATCCTCCTGACCGGGAACATCTCAAGGAACGTCCGCTCAATAGTTAAGGAAGAACTCCGGAAGGGCTACACCGAATCGTCGAAAGCCCTCGGCGGAAACCTCCCCTGGATACTGAAAAGGCACGTTTCCCGGATTCTCGTACCCTACGGTCTCGAACAGCTCGCCATAACAATCCCGGGGGTCATAGCCCTCCTCACCCTCCTCGGTTTCTTCAATATCTCACCCGGCTTCAACTGGAGCTCCCTCATGAGTCAGACCATAGTCTACAACGCCCAGTATCAGTTCCTGTGGTGGCTCGTCCTCCCCATAGGGTTCTCGATGGCCCTCCTTGCGATTTCCTTCGTTGTGATAGCCAACTGGATCGAGGAAGAGTTTATTAAGATGTAGTTCATGAGTAAAGTGCGAGATGATGACCATGATAGTGGAAAAGGCTGTCTCTCTGGCGCTTCTCTCAGTATTCCTTGGCCTGAACGTGATGGTAGGGGTGGCAAGGTTCACTGTGGGAATAGGGAGCTCGGTCTGGAGAAGGGTCCTCAGGGTGGAGATACCTGAGAACGAGAAGAAGGGTTATGAGATACTCTACACCGTGATCTGGATTGCAATAGGCCTATGGGCCTTCTGGAAGCTCAAGGATAAAACGCTGCTCGGAGCGGTTCTGAGCATCTTCACGTTCAGGAGCGGCTCAAACCTCTCCAAAACACTCCTTTATGCTCTACACGACCAGAAGATAGTCCAAGAATATTCAAACAGGGAACAGCTCCTATCATTGATAGGAAAAGCGTCAACGATTACCCTCATAACGGAGGCAATATTCGTTGTAACGCTCGGTGTGGCGTACAAGATACTCTCAATGACGCTCACTCCGGGAATGGGAATGAGCAAAGAGATAAGCTCCGGAAACTTTCTCCTCTACCTCTGGGGAGCAGGCTTTCTGTTCGGGCTGCTCTTCGGGTGGTTCATGGGAAGAAACAACCGCGGGATCCTCATGAGCAACGCCTTTCCCATCCTGGTCTTCTTCATGGCCAGAACAGGAAAGAAGAAAACCGAAGAAGTCGTCAGGAAACCCCTTGAAAGGTTCAGACGATGACCTAAGGTTTTTAACTGCTCTCTCCTTCTCCCTTCCATGCTGAAGTGCTCGCTCTGCGTTAACGATGAGAGGACGGCCAAAATAGACATTATTGACGGGAAGCCGATATGCCGTGAATGTCAGGTTTACCTAAAGCACCCGGTTGAGGGGGAGAGAATCAGGAAGGAACTCGACGAGCTCATGAAGAACGTTGACAAAGCGATAGTCGCCTACTCCGGTGGAAAGGACAGTGTCGTCGCACTCTACCTTGCAAAGGAGGTCTACAAGGTCCCAGAACTTGAAGCGGTCATGATAGATCACGGGCTCATGGCGGAGGAAGCCATAGAGAACGCAAGACGAATAGCCGAGCACCTTGGGGTTCCCTTCAGGGTTTTGCGGTACGACTACTCGGACATTTTCAGGAACGCGCTTTTGAAGGGTCAGAGCCCGTGCAGGGCCTGTTCGAGGAGGACAATGGAAAAACTGAGGAAGTACGCCATCAGAAATGGATACAGGTACATAATAACCGGCCATGAGCTTCCCTTCGGCCACCATCCGTATAGGCTCATGAGTGGCGGAGTCATTCAAATAAGACTCCTATCAATGATGACCGAGAAAGAGCGCTTTGAAATCCTGAAAAAGCTCCCCTTCGAGTTTCTGGAATTGCCGGGCTACACCACCAATTGCCTCGTTCTCGGGCCCGCTCTGGAGCTCTACTGGGAAAAGCACGGCCACAGCTTTGAACACAGGCGGATAGCAGCCCTCGTCAGGTACGGCCTCATGAGCAGGGAGAGGGCGGAGAAGGAGCTTCAAAGGCCAAAAGTCCCCGAGTGGCAGTGGGAAATCGTGAAGAAAAAGCTTGGAATAGATTTCCCCCGAGTTCCCTAGAGCAATTCCCCGAGCTTTTTGAGCGCAATATCGAGGACTTCCCTTGGGGAAACCCTGAAGCCACCCCCCTTGGCGAGGTTGTCGCTTCCACCGCCTCCGCCGCCGACTTCCGCCAAAACGGCCCTCAAAAGCGATCTCATTGAAACGTCGAGTTTCTCGTTCTTGGCGAAGACAACGTAGTTTTCGCCCGCGATGAGTACCACCGTACCGGGGTTGTGTTCAACGAGGTAAATTGCGAAGGCCTGCGCGTCCTTCATCGGCCACTCCTCGACGAGGGTAATAACCCTGACCCCATCGATTTTCCGGGCGTTTTTGATGAGGGCCTCAGCCTTCCAGCGCCAGAGTTCACGCCTCAGTTTTGATTTCTCCTCCTCAAGTTTTTCGAGTTCACTCCTGAGCTCAATGACTCTCTCCCTGAGGGGCCGGTTCTTGTTGGGCATCTCCTCCAAAGATCCCCAGTAGTCTTTGAGAATCTCGTTCAAAGCCCTCAAAGCCCTGTTCCCGGTCGCGAACTCTATCCTCCACAGCTTTCTGCTCTTGCGGTAGAAGTTGAGAACCTTGAGGACGCCAACCTCGCGCGTGCTCCTCACGTGGGTTCCGCCGCAGGGAGTCACATCAACCGTTCCAATCTTGACTATCCTTATCGGGGGCTTCACTTTCTCGGAGAGGGGCTTCCTGAGTCTCTCAGACAGCTCCCCGGAAAGCTCTTCGTAGACCTCAACTTCCACCTCCACGTCGCCCCAGATTATTTCATTGGTTTTCCTCTCGATCTCGTTTACCAGCTCCCAGCTCAGCTCCCCGGGGTAGTCGATCTCGATCTTGCCGTGCTCGGGGAATATCTGGAAGCCCGTCGTGTCTGCCCCCAGGAGACCCTTTATGACTGCCGAGAGAATGTGCTGGCCGGTGTGGGCGCGCATGTTCTCGTAGCGCCATTCCCAGTCGAGGGTTAGCCTCACTTCATCGCCCTTCTCCGGAAACCTGCCCTCGAGCTTTCCCTCGTGCCAGATCTTGTCCTTTCCGTAAACCCTATCAACGAGAACTCTGAAGCCGTTTCCCTCTATGAAACCCCTGTCAGACGGCTGGCCGCCTCCCTCGGGATAGAAAATAGTCCTGTCGAGGAGAAGCCTAACCCTATCTCCGAGCTTCTCAACGTGAAGAACTTTGGCCCTCGTTTCCCTCAGGTAGGGATCCCTGTAAAAGAGCTTTTCCGTCATGTCACCACCAGAGGAGGATGGAAAGGTAGAATAAAAGGTTAACTTCCCGAGCGGGCCTCTATGAGGGCCTTGACCCTCTTGAGCCTGAAGAAGTTCTCGCGCTCCATCTCATCGAGGCGCTGCTTGATGAACTTAACCGTTGCCTCCATGCGCGGGATTATGATGTACTCAAGCGCGTTAACGCGCCTCTTTGTGGTCTCTATCTCCCTCGCGAGCCTCTTGAGAGTCTCCTCGACCTCGGCGAGGCGAACGGCCAAATCAAGAACCTCCTCGAACTTTTCCGCTGCGATATCGACGAATGGACTCGTCGAGACAAAGGCGTAGCCGCGTTCGCTGGCCTTTCTCTTAAAGCCCTCGGCTTCGATCAGCGGAACCGAGACTCCCATGACGTTCCTCCGCTTTATCTCAACCTCTTTGTTGGGCTTGACCGCCAGTGCGGCTTCCCTGAGCGGAAGTGTTCCAGCCTCGATCTGGGCTCGCGTGAGGGTTTCAAAGGCCACTCCCATCTTTTCGTTGAGCTCCCGTCTGAGCTGGAGGGCCTCATCGTAGATGGTGAAGAACTCCATTATCAATGCATCTTGCTTGTCCTTGAGTAGCTTGTGGCCCTTCTTTGCCAACTGGATGCGCCTCTTCAGGTTGAGGAGCTCCATTCTGGTGGGCTTGACGTTGAGCAGTTCTGCCATCTCGACCACCTAAAAAGTTGAAAGTTAAGAGCCCCTCTTCCTGTACTTGGGGTGGTACCTGAGGATGTACTCCTTCCTGACACGCTTGAGCTCGCTCTCCGGAAGCTCCGCCAGGAGCTCCCAGCCGAGGTCGAGGGTCTCGAAGATGCTCCTGTCCTCGTCGTAGCGCTGGGCGACGAACTCCCTCTCAAACCTGTCCGCGAACTTGAGGTACTTCCTGTCGGTCTCGCTTAAAGCTTCTTCACCGACGACGGCGACGAGGTCCCTAAGGGAGCGTCCCTCGGCGTAGGCGGCGTAGAGCTGCTGGCTGAGCTGCGGGTGGTCTTCCCTCGTCCTTCCCTTACCGATACCGTCCTTCATCAGACGGCTGAGCGACGGAAGGACGTCAATTGGTGGATAGATACCCTTCCTGTGGAGCTCCCTGCTAAGGACTATCTGACCCTCGGTGATGTAACCGGTCAAATCGGGAATCGGGTGGGTGATGTCGTCGTCGGGCATCGTGAGGATCGGCATCTGGGTTATGCTTCCCTTCTTGCCCCTGACACGGCCGGCACGCTCGTAGATTGTCGCCAAATCAGTGTACATGTAACCCGGATAACCGCGCCTTCCTGGAACCTCTTCTCTGGCAGCGGAAATCTCACGCAGAGCTTCCGCGTAGTTGGTCATGTCCGTGAGGATAACCAGAACCTGCATGTCGTAGTCGAAAGCGAGGTACTCTGCAACGGTCAGGGCCATACGCGGGGTGATGATACGCTCGATGGCCGGGTCGTCGGCGAGGTTGAGGAAGAGCACGGCCCTCTCAATTGCTCCGGTCTCCTCGAAGCTCTTCTTGAAGAAGTTGGCCTCTTCGTAGGTGATACCCATCGCCGCGAAGACGACGGCGAACTGCTCCTCCTCACCGAGGACCTTTGCCTGCCTCGCTATCTGCGCTGCCAGCATGTTGTGCGGCAGACCAGAACCGCTGAATATCGGAAGCTTCTGACCGCGAACGAGGGTGTTCATACCGTCTATGGCTGAGATACCGGTCTGTATGAAGTCCCTCGGGTAGGCTCTCGCGACCGGATTGAGCGGGGCGCCGTGAACGTCGCGCCTGTCCTCGGGGATTATTTCCGGTCCACCGTCGATGGGCTTGCCAATACCGTTGAATATCCTACCCAGCATGTCCATCGAAACGGGAACCTTGAGGGTCTCGCCAGTGAAGCGGACGCGCGTTGTTTTGATGTCCAAATCGCGGGTTCCCTCAAAGACCTGGACTATCGCGAGGTTCTCCCTGGCCTCAAGCACCTGCCCCTTCCTCTTTTCCCCGCTCTCTGTCTCTATTTCCACGACCTCACCGTAAGCTACGCCTTTAACGCCCTCGACGATCATCAGCGGGCCGTAAATCTTGCTAACGGTGGAGTACTCCATTCCCGGCATGAGCATCACACCCCGTACTTCTTGAAGAGCTCCTCAAACTGGACGTTGGTTTCGTCTATGAGCGCCCTAATCTTCTCAACGTCGGGCTCGAACTTCATACGTCCGATCTTCTCCCTGACCGGGAGCCTGGCTATCTCGTCAACGGGAACGCCCCTGTCAACGGCCTCCATCGTCCTGTTGTAGAAGTTGAGAATTACGCGCATCATGGTTACCTGCTTCTTCGGTGGGCAGTAGGTGTCGACCTCGTCGAAAGCGTCCTGCTGGAGGTAGTCCTCACGGAGCATCCTGGTGACTATGAGTATGGCCTTCTCCCTGTCGGGCAGTGCATCTGGACCGACGATTCTGACGATCTCCTGGAGCTCGGCCTCTTTCTGGAGGAGGGCCATAGCGGTGTCGCGCATCTTCCTCCACTCTGGGTCAACGTTCTTGTGCCACCAGTCCTGGACGGCATCGAGGTAGAGGGAGTAACTCCTCAGCCAGTTGATTGCAGGGAAGTGCCTCCTCCTCGCGAGGTCGGCATCTAGGGCCCAGAAGACCTTGACGACACGCAGGGTGTTCTGAACGACGGGTTCGCTGAAGTCTCCACCCGGCGGTGAAACGGCACCGATGACGGAGACGCTACCAACCCTGGGCTCGCTTCCGAGGGTAACGACGCGACCGGCACGCTCGTAGAACTCCGCTATCTTGCTCGCGAGGTAGGCCGGATAACCTTCCTCACCAGGCATCTCCTCGAGACGGCCGGAAATCTCACGCAGGGCCTCGGCCCACCTGCTCGTTGAGTCGGCCATCAGAGCGACGTCGTAGCCTTGGTCGCGGAAGTACTCCGCTATGGTGATACCGGTGTAGATTGAAGCCTCACGGGCAGCGACCGGCATGTTCGAGGTGTTGGCTATCAAAACCGTTCTCTCCATGAGCGGTTTACCTGTCTTCGGGTCCTTAAGCTTGGGGAACTCCTCAAGCACATCGGTCATCTCGTTTCCGCGCTCACCGCAACCGATGTAAACGACGACCTGCGCGTCACTCCACTTCGCCAGCTGGTGCTGGGTGACGGTCTTTCCTGAACCGAACGGACCCGGAATGGCGGCGGTTCCACCCTTGGCTATCGAGAAGAAGGTGTCTATCGTCCTCTGCCCCGTGATGAGCGGAACCTCCGGCGGGAGCTTGTTCTTGTAGGGCCTCTTGACACGGACGGGCCACCTGTGGTACATCTTGAGCTCCTCGATGGTTCCGTCCGGCTTCTTGACCTTTGCTATGACTTCCTCAACGGTGTAGTCGCCCTCCTCGGCTATCTCGACTATCTCACCCTCGACCCAAGGTGGAACAAGGATTTTATGCTCGATGATGCTGGTTTCGGGGACGACACCAAGGATGTCTCCACCAGTGACCCTGTCCCCAACCTTAACGGTTGGCGTGAAGTGCCACTTCTTGTCCCTCGGCAGGGCCGGGGCGGTAAGACCCCTCGCTATGAAGTCACCACTGAGCTCGCGGAGCTTTTCGAGAGGTCTCTGGATTCCGTCGTACATCGAGGTGAGCAGGCCAGGGCCGAGCTCGACGCTGAGCGACGAACCCGTTCCAATAACCGGCTCACCGGGCTTTATGCCTGCTGTCTCCTCGTAAACCTGGATGACCGCCCTGTCCCCTTCGAGACGGATTATTTCTCCGATGAGACCCATCTCACCAACGCGAACGACCTCGTACATCTTGGCCCCTTTCATTCCGTCCGCAACGACGAGTGGTCCCGTAACCCTAACTATCCTTCCCATTTTCCTTCACCTCTTGAGCTCAACACCGATGGCCCTCCTAACTATCTCCCTAAGCTGGGCCTCTCCAAACCTCGAACCGGACTTGTCCGGAATCTGAAGGATGATTGGAAACTCCACCTCTGGAACCTCAACCCTCTGGGCCAGGGTCTCGGTGATGAGTATTATACCTATATCGTCCCGCTCAACGAGCTCCTTCAGCTTGTTGTTGGCCCTCTCTATCTCCAGGGGGCTTGGACCGAATGAATAAACCTCATGGGCCCCTGCAAGCTTAAAACCCAGGGCAGTATCCGGGTCCCCCATGACCGCTATCTTCATGCCAACTCCTCCCCGATTATTTCCTTGATCTTCTCAGGTTCAAAGCCATCGGCTATCAGCTTGGCCATCGCCCTCAGCTTCTTTATCTCCCGCTCCTTTTTCAGGATGTAGCTCAGGGGTGTTGCAACGCTGAGGGGGTAGAACCTCGTGAGTTCCTCCATTCTCCTAAGCAAGTGGTTCTGGAGCACGGGTTCGACGAGGGTGAGATCTTTCTCTATCTTTTCCCTTTCGTCCCTGAGAACCTTGCCGTACTTGGTTGAATCGAGCTCCGCCAGGGCCATGCCCAAGTCATCGACGTTCAAAGCTGTGTCGAGCTTCACGCTGCCCCCGGGGATAAGGTGCCTCTTGATGACCTCTCCCGGAAGACCGGCGCGCTTTGCCCTGAGTAGCGTCACGATGTTCCTTATGTCTATTTTAGTCCTGACGAACTCCTCGAGGATCAGCCTCTCCTCTTCCTTTCTGGATGTGGCGTACTCAAGAAGGCGGGAGTAGTAAACCTTGTAGAGCTCGGTTTCAAACTGATCGACGTCTATTTCACCGAGGAGAAGCCTCTGGTAGTGCTCCTCGTAGGGTGTTCCCTCAAGGATCACCAGGATTTCTTCCATGGTCTTCGCCTCTGCAATAGCCTTGACCTTTGGTACCATAGTCCCGATCTCGACCACGTAGTCGATCGCTGGCTCTCCCCTGACCTTTGCCTTGACAACGCTCGCTATGTTCCTGACGTCCCACTCCTCGAGGAGGAGCCTGAAGAAGCCGCTGACCCTCTTCGGAAGGATCTCCTCCATCAGGAGGTACGTCGAAGCGAGTGCCCTCTCAAAGGCCCTCTCGATTTCAAGGGGATCCTCAGTCACGCCCGAGAGGTGAACCTTGTAGTCAGTGTCCTCCAAGTTCACGATAAAGTTCTGAAGCGTCCTGCTCTCGGCCAGCTCGTTGAACCTCTGCCCAGTTAACAGCTTGGCCTCCATCGCATTGATCCTCGCGTTGGGGTAGGAGTAGGGGGTGTACTTCCTGATTATCTTGGCAGTCTTCCAGCCAAGCCAAGTGAAGACCACGCCCAGAGTAGTGTCAAGGATGGCCGTTACTGTCTCGGCTCCCATGGTCCTCACCCGAAGAGGGCCTTGGCAACGGTAGCCCTAAGCTCGCTCTCAAGCCTCTCTATCCTCGCGTCAAAGGTGTTGTCCACCCTAACCGTGCCGTCCGGGCTCTCCACGAGGACGCCGCCGATGCACTCGATGGGCTCACCTAAGGAAACCTCAACGCCCACCTTCTCCGAGAACTCTTCCATTCTGGAATCAATGAGCTTGAGCGTCCTCTCGTTCGAGCGGAGGACGATCTTCTTGGTCCCGAGCTCTTCAATTGCCTCTTTGGTGAGACTGACGAGGGCCTCGAAGTACTCGTCGTCCGGAAGGGCGGCCAGCTTCTCCCTCATTGCCGAAAGAACCTCTCCTATGAGCTCCTCCTGAACGGCGAGCTTTTTCCTTCTGACCTCAAGCTTGGCGTTCGCTATTATCCTCTGCTTCTCTATCTCGGCCTGGGTCTTAGCCTTCCTGAGTATCCACTCGGCCTGGGACTGAGCCCTCTTTCTCGCCTCCTCCTTGAGCTTCTCCGCTTCGCGCTCTGCCTCACTGAGTATGTACTGAATCTTCTGCTCCGCCTCCCTGTGTATCTCCTGAATGATGAGTTCTGCACCCTCCATTTTCCTTCCTCCGTACGGGTAATGAAAGGAAAGGGGCTCAGAGACCAACGCCGGTGGCGATCATGATGAGCGCACCGACGAGACCGAAGATGGCCATGGTCTCTGCCATAGCGGCAAAGATGATACCCTGAGTGAAGGTCTTCGGGTTCTTGGCAACGGCACCGATGCTGGCACCGGCGATGATACCCTGCGGTATAGCGGAGAGGCCCGTGAGGCCGACGGTGAGACCGGCACCGAGCAGGATAGCGCTCTTAACGATGTTGTCCGTGTTGGGCTCAGCAAACTTGAAGCCGCCGCCTATGATCCCCGCGCTGAGCAGGATCAGGAACAGCGTAATGAGGCCGTAGATACTCTGGGTCATTGGCAGGCCCTCGAGTATCAGCGCGTTTTTGAAGTTCTTCTCGTCTTCTGCAACAGCTCCTGCAGCTGCGGCACCTGCTATACCAACTCCAAAGGCAGAGGCTGCCCCAGCCAGTCCCGCCGCGAGGGCGGCTCCGAGGGATACGTAAACTATCGGATCCATACTCCATACACCTCCTCATTCGCTTCCACTTTCGAGCTTAAGCTTTGAAAACACCCTCCTCGCCCTGAAGGGCTCGAAGGGCTTTCCATCACCGGAATAAAACGTTCCGAAAAATTCAACGTACTGAAGACGGAGAGAGTGAACGAAGGCACCGAGGGCGTTTATGGCGGTCGAGAACAACTGGCCCCCGATGAAGATAATCAGCCCTATGACGATTCCGAGCGGAACGACGCTTATCTTGATTCCCCAGACCATTCCAGCTAAGACGTTGATGACCATCGCTATTCCGCTGGTTGCCAGTGCTAGGGCCATAAGCCTTGCGTAGCTAAGCCACGTCCCCACGAAGCCAAAGAAGTCCGAGATTATCAGCAGCGCTGCTAGGCCACCGTTGGCGACTATCTCACCGATTGCGAAGAGTACTATGCCGATTCCAAAGAGTACCTTGGCAGGCGTTACCAGCGAGGCGTTCTTGGTCGCGAAGAGGACTACGGCGATTATAACCAGCATCCAGGGGAGCTGTTCAAGGATGGCCCCTTTGACGTCGCCGTTCTTCCACTTGACTATGAAGCCTATGGTGTAGCCCGTGAACAGGTGCGCCAGGCCTATGGCAAGGGCAAGGATCAGGACGAACATTGGGTCTCTAAGGGCATCTGCAATGCGCCAGAACTGGGCGTTCGGGTTGCCCGTGACGTACTGAAGGACGATGTCTCCCGCGTTGCCGAAGTAGCTGCCGAAGAGGATTCCCATGAGCATAGTGAAGAACGAGCCCCAGAGAAGGGTGTATGCGAACTTGTAGGTTCCGTCGTTGAACTTTTTGTGCCCCTTGACGAGCAACGCCGCTATTATGCCGACGATGAGACCGTACATGAAGTCGGTGAGCATGAAGCCGAAGAAGAACGAGTACGTGAAGGCTATAATCGGAGTCGGGTCTATCTCGTCGTACCTCGGAACGCCGTACATCTCGGTGAGCATCTCAAAGGGTCTCGCCCAGCCGGGGTTCTTGAGCTTAATCGGAATCTCCTCGATTTCTTCCTTCTTGGGCTTCTTGAAGGAAATGTAAACCACTCCGTTCGTTATCTCTTTGACGCCCTCCTCAACCTTCTTAGCGTCCTCCTCGGGAACCCAACCGCTCAAAGCGAAGGTCATGTTGGTTCTGGCGAGCAGGTTGAGGGCGTTGGCCTTGTTGCGCTCGTTCTCAACGAGCTCAAGGTAGAAGAGAACATCACGGTAGTACTTCTCCGCTATCTCGCTGGCTTCCCTGTGAGCCCTCTCCAGTTCATCGAGTTTCTTGGAGAGCATCCTGCGGTACTCCTTGAGGAGCTCAGAGGGCGTCCCTTCACCCCTTGGAATCTCAAGCCTCTCAAAGGAGTGCTTCGCGAGAACAGGGTTGGCCCTGTCGTAATCCTTCGTCAGGAAAGCGAGAACCATGACAATGGTGTCCTTGAGATCCCTGTGGACAATGGCAACCTTTCCCTCGAGAGCCGAGGAGAGCTCCTCCCTGAGGGAGGGGAACTTAGCCCTGTCAACCGTCCCAACGAGAACCGTGACGGTTCCGCTGTGTCTGAGGTAAGAGACGTCGATGTTGAAGGATGACAGGATTTCAAGGATCTCCATATCGGCCTTGATTCTTTCTATCTCAGTGTTTATGGAGCTTATCCTGCCTTCAACGGCCTTGACGAGGGGCTCGACCTCCGCGAGAAACTTTTCCGTGTCCTTTATGAGCTCCTCTATGCCCCGGTAGTGATACTCCTTTCTCTCCGGCTCCTTGGGAAAGATGAACTCCTTAATCCCCCCTCCCCTGGCCGGCAGATGGTCCTTGAGAAAGTCGGCCATCCTGGAGATCGTGATCGCATAGGAAGCGGCCTTGCGGTAGAACTCGTTGGGAGCGTCCCTCTGGGCGATTTCGACGTCGACTTCCCTGATCTCCACGACTCCGGCCTCGTGGAGGTAAGTGAGCAGTTTGTCCCTGTATCTCTCAAGGGTTATCAGCTCAACCTTGAGCATCTCAGCCGGCCGGAACATGCTCAACTCCCTCTCACGAGTTGTACTGCGGCAGAAACGGCCTTCTCAAAGTTCTGGGTGGCTTTAACTTTCATCTCCTCGATCTCCTTTTCTCCAGCTTCGGTGATCTTCCTAGCCTCCTCTTCACCTTCCTTTCTGGCCTTCTCGACGAGTTCCTCTCCCTCAGCCCTCGCCTTTTCGATGATCTCCTCCTCGATGAGCTTTGCCTCTGATTTTGCTTTTTCAATGATTTTCTTTGCTTCCGCCTTCGCTCCTTCAATCCTCGCCTCTGCTTCTTTTTCGGCATCAACAATGCGCTTGATGACGTCCTCCATGATTGGCCCCCCATGAATATTGAAAACAGGTTCCAGCTTCCGCTTTGGCTAACCTAATTCACCTTAAATAATTTGTGGTGGGGGAAACCTCGAAACCCAAAACCAGAAAAGGACAAATGACAAAGACCGATGGGGGATGACCGAATGTTCGACGTGATTGGAATAGGAAACCTCAACTACGACATAATAATGCTAGTGGATCGCTTTCCAGAATTCCATGAAAAGATTTCGGCCAAAAAAGCCGTCTTCGGGCTGGGGGGTGCAGCGGGGAACACGATTACGTGGCTCGCCCATATGGGGCTGAAAACTGGCTTCATAGGTGCCGTTGGAAACGACGAGGTCGGACGGGCTCACATTGAGTACTTCAAAAGAATTGGAGTTGACACCGGTGGAATAAAGGTGGTAGATGTCCCATCGGGCATAGCCGTCGCGATAATTCACGGGGAGGATAAAAGGATCGTTAAATACCTCGGTGCTAACGAGAAACGGGAGCTGGACTTCGACTACATGAAGAGGGCAAGACACGTCCACCTTTCGTCCAATCCACCCAGAATAATCAGAGAGGCCGTTGAATTCGCAAGTGAGAACGGGATAACGGTCTCCCTGGACATTGGAGAAGCCCCCCTCCCCGAGGACGTGGAGGAGAGGATAGACTACCTCCTAATGAACGAGGACGAGTACAGGCGGAAGTTTGGTTCACTAGATCCAAGCCTATCAAAGGCCAAGAACCTCATAATAACGCTAAACGGCGGCGGGGCAATTGTCAGGGATCAACAAGGCAGGATAAAGGAGATCCGGGGGCTCAGCGCGAAGGTCGTGGACTCAACGGGTGCCGGCGATTCCTTCGCTGCGGGAATCATCTTCGGAGTGCTGAAGGGCTGGTCTCTGGAGGATTCCGCAAAGCTGGGTATGTTGCTGGCCTATCTGACCGTCCAAAAGGTCGGGGCCAGGAGTGCGGTTGTGCCGCTCGAAAGGATAGTGGAGAAGAGCAGGGAGCTCAATCTGAACCTTCCGTTCGATGGGAACCCTTAAAAATTCAAAGGGCTAAAGGTTAGAGAACCTCAAGGTCATCGAGCGCGGAGGTGATCGCGTGGAAATAATCGTTGAGAACTTCAAGCCCAAGGTGACGAGGCCGTTCAAGAGGAAGAACGAGTACTGGATCAAGCTCATCCTTCCGGACGGCGAGGAGTACATAATGAAGTTTAAAACCCCTCTTGAGGCAGAGGACGCCATTTACGGCATGCTGGACGATCTTCAGGTTTACGGGGGAAAGGTAAAGCTCAAACTCCGCGAGGGAAACGTCATCGAGGACATTGAAGTTCTGGAACTTTACAAGCCCTCCGCGAAGGAGCTCGTGGAGGAGTACTTTGGAGGATAAAGTCAGGAGAGGCTTTCAACGGCCTCCTCCACCCTCTGGAATATCTTTTCTTCGTCGAGCGTCAGAACCTCGCGATCCAACATCAGGATTTTGCCGTCAACTATTGTCGTCTCGACGTCGTTGCCGTTTGCGGAGTAGACAAGATGGCTAACAACGTCGTTTATCGGCCTCAGGTGAGGCTGATTGAAGTCGAAGATAACCACGTCGGCCAGATAGCCGGGCTTTATAACGCCGGCGTTGAGGCGGAGCGCTTTTGCACCATTCTGAGTGGCCATCTTGAAAACAGTCCTTGCATCTGCCACCGTCGGGTCAAGGTTGTGGACCTTGTGGAGCAACGCAGCTAACTTCATCTCCTCTACCATGTCGAGGTTGTTGTTGCTCGCCGAGCCATCGGTTCCAAGGCCGACGTTAACCCCGGCGTTGAGAAGCCTCTGGAGGGGCATGACACCACTGGCCAGCTTCATGTTGCTCGCTGGATTGTGTGCAACAGTGACGCCGTTCCTCGCGAGAATCGCTATGTCCCTGCTGTCGAGCCAGACGCCATGCGCTATGATGACATCGCTCCCGAAGAAGCCGATTTCGTCGAGCAGAACGACGGGGCTCTTTCCATACCTTTCTTGAATCTTTCCGAGCTCGGCCATCGTCTCGGCCACGTGAATCGTTATCAGCTTATTGTGCTCGTCCGCGAGCTTCCTAACTTCCTTCAGAAGGGCAAGGGAGCAGGTGTAAGGCGCATGCGGCCCAAAGACGAAGTGGACCCCCTCGGAGTTGAGGCCCTCGATGGCCTTCATCTCGCGCAGGGCCTCTTTAATCTCCTTCTCCGTCCTCTCAGGGTCGCCGAGGTCTATCATGCCATAGCTCAGGTATCCGCGAAGGCCCGCCTCGAGGATTGCCTCTGCAACGGCGTCCATCTGGAAGTACATGTCGAGGAAGGTTGTCGTGCCGGTCTTAATCATTTCAAGCGCTCCGAGGTAAGCCCCGACCTTGATGTGCTCGCGCGTTAGCTTCGCCTCCCTTGGCCAGATGTGCTTTTCCAGCCACTCCATAAGCGGCAAATCGTCTGCTAAGCCCCTAAAGAGCCCCATCGGAGAGTGGGTGTGCAGGTTAACGAATCCAGGGGAAACGACCTTTCCGGTGGCGTCTATGACCGTGTCAGCGGGCTCGTTGATTCCCCTCTTGACCTCGACGATTCTGTTGCCCTCGATGAGGACGTCTGCTTTAATAACCTCGAGGTTTTCACCGTAAACCACGTAACCGTTCCTGATGAGAACGCTCATGGCGATCCCTCCTTTTAAAGGGGTGTGTTTCCGCTGGAAGTTAAAAAGATGTCGGAAAAGAAGAGTTCTCAAATCGGAACCCAGAGACCCCATGAATAGGGGTTAAACTCGTTATAATGGTTCCAGATTCTCGCGTAGCCGCTC
>Ga0256836_1000814_pt1 | contig 15443 bp, 11 predicted proteins | sample 4561380metaG_FD_185974 | JGI IMG/M metagenome (GOLD analysis project Ga0256836, IMG submission 185974) | Hydrothermal vent microbial communities from Guaymas Basin, Mexico - 4561-380 | ecosystem: Environmental > Aquatic > Marine > Hydrothermal vents | place: Mexico: Guaymas Basin | collected...
TAACTGTTATTATGACAGCTCTTTAGTATCCACTGTTATATACAAAAGCAGTTACCCACTCAAGTAATGGATTTAAAACGATAAAAGCAAATATAGTACCTACAGCTGCAATACCGATGATAGTTTTAAGTGCAAGTGTTGCATTTGAAACAAATACAGTACCATCAGTCATAATCTCAGGCTCTTTCATGAACATATAAACGATCAGTTTTAGATAGTAGTAACCTGCAATTGCAGAGTTTAGCGCCATAATAAGTGCTAAAATTGTATATCCGCTTGTTACTGCTGCAGAGATCATGTACATTTTACCCCAGAAGAGTGCAAATGGCGGCAGACCTGCAAGGCTTAGCATAAACAGAGCCATAATTACAGCAGCAACCGGTGCAGTTTTAATCATACCTGCAAATTTATTGTATGAGTGGTCTGAACTCTGATGCGGAGCAAGATGTTTTTGTCTTGAGATCCAAAGCATAGAGAATGATCCAAGGTTAGTAAAACTAAACAGTATCCAGTAAAAGAAGAGTGCAGCGTTTGCCTGTGTTGTACCAATCAAGATAGCAGCCATTACAAAACCTGCGTGAGAGATAGAAGAGTATGCAAGCATACGCTTCACATCAGTCTGAACAAGTGCCCATATATTTGCTGCTGTCATTGTTACTACAACAAAAGTGTAAAGAACGACCTGCAACCATACTATGTTACTGTGTACTAGAAATTCAAAAAGTCTCATTGCAACAACAAAAGCAGCGATTTTTGGAACAATTGACATATATCCTGCCATTGCTGCTGAACTTCCTTCATAAACATCTGGTGCCCATGTATGAAATGGAACAATAGAGAGTTTAAATGCAAATGCTGCAAGGAGGAATGTAATTCCAACAAGCACATAACCCATATCAACGTAACCGTTTGCAGCAAGCACCAATGCTATTTTATTGATTTCAACCGAACCAGTAAGAGCATAGAGCACCATAGAACCAAACGAGAAGAAACCAGCTGCTAACGCACCCATTGTGAAATATTTCACTGCTGCTTCAAATGATTTGTTACGGTTATGCATTGCAATCAATGTATAAAGTGCCAATGATGAAGTTTCAAGTCCAACAAACACTAAGATAAGGTTATCTGTAGCTACCATGAACTGAAAACCTGCAATCATAAACAAGAAAAGCGCAAAGAACTCAGGATAAGAGAACTCATGGAAACGCTTGTGTGTCATTGCAAGTGGAATGAAAAGCATTGACGCACCAACGATAATAAACTGAGACAGAAGTGCCAGCCCGTCAATAAGCATTACATCAAACACACCAAGAAGTGTACCATTTGTTGCAAAAACATTACTTGCATCAATAAGTACTGCAAAATCCATCATTAAAAAGAGTAAACTAAGCACTACATAGAGAGATTTGTGAAGATTACTCTTAAACAAATCAACCACTAAGATCAAAAGTGCGCCAACAATTGGAATTAGCATCGGTGTTAGAGTCATTAAATTCAATGACTCTAAAGAAACATTAATAGGTGATAACATTAGCGCACCTCCTCTGTAATTGTTTTTTCAATAACAATAACTTTCTCTTTAACCAAGTTAGGAATTCTCTCTTTGGCAAGATCAGTAATTGCTTTATTATGCATTAATTGAACAACAGCTTTTACAGAGTTGTCAATTGGTTCAAGTACCGGTTTAGGATAAATACCTAACCAAATTGTAATAATTGAGAGTGGAATCAATGCCAACAACTCTGTTTTATTAACATCAGGTAAATTTTTGTTTTCTTCTTTTGTAACTTCTCCAAAGAAAAGTTTTTTATACGCTGTTAACATATAAATAGCACCAACAATGATTGCTGTACCTGCAAGAAGTGTCAAGATATGAGACTGTTGATAAAAACCTAAAAGTGAAAGGAATTCACCAACAAAGTTAATAGTAAGTGGCATACCAACAGAAGCCATTAACATAATACCAAAGATAGTTGCATATCTAGGCATTACATGCGCAATACCACCAAACTCGCTCATAAGCTTAGTATGACGTCTCTCATAGATAACACCTACAAGCAAGAACAGAGCACCTGAGACAACACCGTGAGCAATCATTAAAAAGATTGACCCAGAGATACCTTCAACATTAAGCGCGAATGTCCCAAGAATGATAACACCCATATGCGAGATTGATGAGTAAGCAACAACCTGCTTAATATCTTTTTGTGCATATGCAACCATTGCAGTATATACAATCATGATAATTGCAATAATTGCAATCGGTATCATAAAGAACGCTGACGCATCCGGAAAAAGCGGTAATGAAAAACGGATAAATGCATATGTACCCATTTTAAGAAGAATTGCCGCAAGTATTACAGAACCGATAGTTGGTGCCTGACCGTGCGCATATGGCAACCATGTATGAAATGGAAACATAGGAACCTTGATAGCAAAACCAAGGAAAAATGCTGCAAACAACCACAGTTGTAGATTCTCAGGTAAGATAAGTCTGTACCAGTCAAGAATAGCAAATGACCATACGCCTGTTGCCTGATAGTAAAAATAAGCCATGAAAAGCATACCAACAAGCATAACAAGTGAACCTGCAAAAGTGTAGAGGAAGAACTTTACAGATGCATAGATACGTAACGGTCCACCCCAAGCACCAATGATATAAAGCATCGGAACAAGAGAAAGCTCCCAGAAAACATAAAAGACAATTGCATCAAGAGCAACAAAAACACCAGCCATAGTCATTTGTAAAAATAACAATGTAATAATCATGTTTTTAATATCTTTAGTCTCTGGAAGTGAAGCAATTCCAAGTAAAGTAAAGAATGCTGCCAAGATAACAATAAATAAAGAGATACCATCCACACCTAAGATGTAGTTAATACCAAATGATGGTATTAAAGGTAGCTGCTCCATAAACTGCATTCCAGAGACACTGTTATCAAATGCATACCATAGTAGCAGTGCCAATGCAAATTCTATTGCAGAAACTGCAATACCGTATGCTCTAATACTCTCTTTTTGAATCATAAATCCAAAAACTGCAGCAAGAGCCGGAAAGAAAATTAAAGCCGATAAAATATGATCTAACATTTACATAACTCCTAGACCTGATAAGATAGCAACTATCTCATCAGAATATCTAACTGCAAGTCCAAAAACTACAGCTAATGATAGTAGTCCCACAGTACCAGCTACCATCCATTTTAGCATTGTAGAAAGGTTTCCACTCTGCATATCTCTTGTATTTTCACCTGTTGCGTAGATAACTTTTGCTACACCATCAACAGTTGCATCAACAATTTTAAGGTCAACTTTATTCCAGAAGATCTCTGAAATTTCTCTATATGGTTTTACGAGATACTCTTCGTATGCATACGGAATATAGTACTGATTAATTAACAGTTTATACATGAAAGAGTTCTCAGTAGCACTAGTACCATCTGGAACTTTAATGCCAGGACGTGCATATTTTTTATATGCATATAAAATCGCAAGACCAACAAAAATCTGTGTACCTACTAACATAATCCACAGCGTCGTATGTGAATGGATATGATATTCATGTGCATTTAAGATCTCTTCTACCATATGGAAGAACGGCTCTTGTAAAACTCCTGCAATCATTGCAAGGATAAGTAACGGGCTCATTGCAATAAGCATAAATCTGTATGCTTCATGCGGATGAATACCAAAGATTTTGTAACGTTCTTCACCATGGAAGATGAGTGCAACAAGTCTAAATGAATAAAATGCCGTAAGACCTGCAGTAAAGAGTAAAACTGCATAGATCACATAGTGATGCTCAGCAAAAGCAGCTTCAAGTATTGTATCTTTTGAGAAGAAACCTGCAAATGGGAAGATTCCCGCTAGTGCCAACGAAGCAATAGTCATCATAATCCATGTCCACTTCATAACCTTTTTAAGGCCACCCATTTTAAACGGATCAAGTTCATCATGCATAGCGTGCATAACATTACCTGCACCTAAGAACAGAAGTGCTTTAAAGAATGCGTGAGCCATAAGGTGGAAAAGTGCAACCCAGTATGCACCTAGACCTGCTGCTGCAAACATATACCCAAGCTGTGAAAGCGTAGAGTATGCAATGATACGTTTCATATCACGATTAACCAGTGCCATTGATGCAGCAAAAAGTGCTACAAATGTACCAAGACTCGCAATAAAGAGACCAACATGTGGAATCAAGTCATAAAGTTCATGTGAACGAATCACAAGATATACACCTGCTGTTACCATTGTCGCTGCGTGAATAAGAGCAGAAACCGGAGTAGGACCTTCCATCGCATCTGCAAGCCACGTATGAAGTGGAAACTGTGCAGATTTACCCATTGCACCGATAAATAAGAAGATACCGATCCAAGTAAGTGTAGCAGTATCTAAATGTTTAAATGCTTCAAAAGCACCGTCATACTGAAGTGTTCCAGTATTCCAGTAAACTAAGAAGATACCGATTAACATACCAAGGTCAGCAATACGGTTCATAATGAATGCTTCATTAGCTGCCCAAGTAGCACTCTGTTTATGAAACCAGAATCCGATTAGACCCCATGAACAAAGACCAACACCTTCCCAACCGATAAAGAGTCCTGCATAGTTATCACTCATTACAAGGATCATCATAGAAAAAACGAATGCTGAAAGCCATGCAAAGAATCTGTTGAAGCCTTTATCGTGATCCATATACCCAATAGAGTAAATATGGACAATAGTTGAAACTAAAGTTACAACCATCATCATAGTAACAGAAACCTGATCTACTACAAAACCAAAAGGAATGTAAAGATCACCTGTTGCCATCCATGTCATCATCTCTACATGTACCGGTTCTCCACCTTGCAGTATATATACAAGAAGAATAAAACTAGATACAAATGATGTAAAAATTAGTGATGAACCAATAATCCCTGTAAATGTCTTCTTTGGTGTAGCCGTAAAGAGGGCTGAAAAAAGAGAACTTACAAGTGGTGCAAAGAGTGCAATATATAGATATTTTTCCATTCTCTTATCCTCTCATACTTGTCATAGTGTCAAGGTCAATGTTACCGTGGCGTTTAAACCATACGATGAGCAGACCAAGTCCAACAGCAACTTCTGAAGCAGCGATTGCAATTACGAAAAATGCAAACATCTGACCTGTTAAGTCACCATAGTAGTGTGAAATCGCAGCAAAAGCGATATTTACAGAGTTTAGTAATATCTCAGTTGCGAAAAACAATAAAAGTAAGTTCTTTCTTCTCATAACACCTACTAAACCAATAGCAAAAAGGATAGTAGAGAGTACAAGATAGTGATTTAAACCTATTTCCATCATGAAAGTACCTTTTTATTTTTTTCTTCAGCCTCTTTAATCTCTTCAGCATTCATAAGTGTAAGAGAGAGATCCATTTTCTTACCTGCAAGTACAATGCCTGCAACCATTGCAACAAGTAACATTACCGCTGCAACTTCAAATGGAATAAGGTATTTTGTAAAGAGCACAAGACCTACTTCTTGTGTATTACCTACACCTTCAACGTGTGGGTAAAAAGCAACAATGTTTTCACTCACCATTGGAGCTGCAAAAATTACAACAACCAATACTGCCGCTAAAGTTGCAAGACCAACAACTATAAACTTATTACCTTGCTTCTCTTTAATGTCACGTGTTGAATCAAAAAACATCATACCAAAAGCATAAAGAGCCATCACAGCACCTGTGTAGACGATAATTTGTACCGCACCTAGAAAATCAGCACCAAGGATAAAGAAAAATGCTGATATAAAAATCATTCCTGCTGCTAAAGCAGTTAATGCATATAACGCTTGCTTTGTTGTTACAACTATGTAAAACATCACAATCGTTAAAAATGCAAACAAGTAAAACGCTATCGCTTCAAACATAATTCCGACTCCTTAATATGCTAGAGGTGTTTTCTTAACACGCTCGTCTTCATGTGGTGTAATTGAACCAAAACCTTCAAACTCAAGTTGTTTACCGGCTTTCATTTTGTCAATTGGTGTCAACATATCTTCATAAATGAGGAAATGTTCTCTTTGTTCACTTGCATTCTCATACTCACCACCATGTGTAATAGCAAGCTCTGGACAAACCTCTGCACAGTAACCACAGAAGATACAACGACCAAGATTGATCGTATATTCAGTGACCTCTTTACGAGAGTTTTCATCTATGCGAGTGTCCATTCTGATACAGTCAGAGATACAGATCTTCTCACAAAGACCACAGCCGATACAACGCTCAGTATCACTCTCCCAAAGACGCTTCATCTGATGGATAGCACGATAACGTGGTCCAATTGGCATCTTCTCTTCAGGATACTGTACTGTGTGAATATCAAAACGAATCATCTCACGCATTACTACCCAAAGACCGACAAAGAGTTCACCTTTAAATGTTCTCTTTACTACACGCTTGAACTTACCCCAACCATCTTGAGGATAATCTTCAATATCACAAAGGAAGTAATCTCCCTCTGTTACATTTCTGTTATTAAATGCTTCTAAACTCATTCATATCCCCTTAAAACATCATCACAAAACCAGTGATTACAACATTAATCACTGCGATTGGCATAAGTACTTTCCAACATAACCACATTAACTGGTCTGGTCTTACATCTGGCCAAGCCGCTCTTGTCCACAAGAAGAAAAAGAAGAAAAATGCAACTTTTGCTAAAAGACCTAAAGCACCTAAGAAACTACCATCACCGTAACCACCTAAGAAAAGAAGTGGAATTACAAATGAGATAAAGAACATATTTGCATACTCACCGATGAAGAAAAGACCCCATCTCATACCAGAGTACTCAGTACCAAAACCGTCAATAATCTCATGATCATTTGCAATAAGGTGAAATGGTGTACGACCAGTTTCAGCAAATGCTGCGATCCAAAAAAGAATAAACGCTACAGGCTGGCTCCATACGATCCAGTTTGATATTCCACCTGCTTGATAGTTATTAAAATCAATAAGTGATAATGAACCAACCATCATAATAGGAGCTAAGATAGCAAGGCCAGTTACTACCTCATATGAGATAAATACCGCTGCTGCACGAGCTGCTGAAATCAAAGAGTATTTATTTGCCGAAGCCATACCACCAAGAAGTGGACCATATAGACCGATCGCCATAACACCAAGGATATATAAAATACCGATGTTTATATCTGCAACAATCGGATGAACTTCATAACCAAAAATCTCAAATGACGGTAAAAAAGGAATCGCTGCTGCTGCCATAAATGCTGTAGCTGCTGTAATTACCGGTGCTATTTTAAAGATTTTTGCAACAACACCTGTTGGAACAATATCCTCTTTTGTAAAAAGTTTAATAGCATCTGCACCAAACTGTAAAACACCAAAAGGACCAACATACATAGGTCCTAGACGGCGTTGCATAAATGCAAGAACTTTACGCTCAAAATATGTACCGATACCAGCGAGTGCTGAGAATATCAGTAGAATGACAACGACTTTTATAACCGTCTCAATTAAATATGCTGTATCCATATCATTACACCTTTTCTATCGAAGCATTGCTAAAGCGGTAACCGCTAAAGAGAGCCTCTGAGTTTAGATTTTTATCAAAAGTAGGAAGCACTACGATTGAACCTTTTATTTTATTGTCACAAACTACATTTGCAACAAGTTCACCTTTGTCAGTTTTAACACGAACTGTATCACCTTCACTGAACTCTGAACTCTCAAGATACTCCTCACTCATATAGACACCACTTGGTTCATCAAGCTCTGTTGTTTTATGAGTAAACGGACTAAATTGTCTTACAGGATTTGCTAAATAGATTATACAACCTTCTAGCTTAGCATCGCTGAATTTCTCTACACTTTCATCATCTGATGCTTTAACTGCTACATTTTCTAACACATAACCGCGCATTTCAGTCCCATCATTCTCATAATGATTTGGAAGATCATCAAACTTCTCAGCTTTGAAACCTTTCTCTGTTGGCAATTGTTCTGTATAGTCAATCGTGTACTCAGCTTCAAGGCCTAGTGCATTTGCAATATCATTGAGCTCATAACCACCATATGAAAGCGCTGCATTTGTAGGGTTTACACGTTTGTTAACACTTGTAAGTGTTCCTTCTTGCTGATTCATTGCAGGCATATCCAAATCACCATCACCAAGTGCAGAAAGTACAAAGTCACCATCTGTGTTATAACCGATAGTATATGACCCCTTCTCATCATCAAGGTCACAAATCAAACTAACACCTAGTGTATTTGTAAGTGATGGAATAATCACTGTCTCAAATTTTGTATATTTTTCAACTAAAGCTACAAGACGTGCAAGATTTTTTGCATTTGGATGATTATAAAGATCAGGACCTACCATAAGAGCAAATGTCTCTTTTTTCTTGAGGTTTTTCTCTAGAGTCTCCATAAACTTATCATCAGCACCAAGAAGTTCTAAGAGTTTATTGTCATCTACAACCACCTCTTTTTCTACTTTCTTAGGAACCATTTTTGTTTTTTCAACTTCTACTTCTTCCTCTTCACCTGTCTCTTCATTTACTTTTTTCTCAATAACTTTTTCAACAACTTTCTCTTTAATTGTCTCAGTTACGGTAATAGTCTTCTCAGAGTGAAATGATGCAAGATACTCAGAGATATCTTTTGGCATTGCCTCTTTATCACCAAAAAGATCAAGCAAGAGATAGAGTGCTATCTCTTCTTGAAGTGGTGCGTGAGTAACTGTCATAATACCTTTTGCAAGACCTTCAATAATAGGGTCTTGTACAGGGTGGAAGTAAATTCCCGCACCCTTGCTTACTGTGAGTGAGTTGTTAAGTGCATAACGGGCATTTGGATTATCCGTTTTAAGTGCTGAACCAACTGAAACTATAAAGTTCGTTGTATGTACAGTTTCCAAATCTGTTGAGTAGAGTGACTTACCACTAAGTGCTGAGTACTCTTTTAAGAAGTTCTGATACGCTTTTGCCTCAGGGTTAACAAGTTTGTAACCATACTTCTCTTTGAACTTTTGCAAGATCAGTGCCTCTTCATTTGTGATAGTTGAAGTAAATGCAATAGTATCTGCTTTTTTGAAAGCTTCTAGAGCTGCATTAAATGCTTCTTCATCTTTAGTCACATCTGCATTTTGATAGTCAAATCCATATCTACCGGCACCACAAAGTGAAACATAGTTCCACTCATTCATAACACGGTAGATTTTATCTTCTGGGTTTTCAATACTTGTATGTTTTACATCATAGCTTATCTGACAGCCCGCAGAACAGTGTCCACAAGTTGCTGGAATTTGCTTAAGTTCCCATGCATTTGACTTATACATGAAGTGTGTATCAACAAGCGCACCAACCGGACAAACGGCAGCACATTCACCACAGCTTGTACAATCAAGTACATCTGTACCATTTGTAAGACCGATCAGAGACTTATTGAGTTTGTTCCACATCGCATAAGCATCTTTTGGCATTGTCTCTTTATAACTTGCATCAAGAGCATCTGCTCCACGAGGTACAGTTTTTAAAGAGTTGTCACCAATCATATCTTTACAGGCAGTTACACAACGCTCACAAACGATACAAAGACCCGGATCGTAATGGATATGTCCCCAATCATGAGAACTTCTATCGACATCTTTTACTGCATAGTGCTGTGAATCAACGCCCATCTCAAGTGTATAGTTTTGAAGCTCACACTCCCCTGACTGATCACAAACACCACACTGCAATGGATGGTTTACATCATAAACCTCCATAATAGCACGACGCTCTTTTTCAATATTTTCCGTACTTGTTGTAATATTCATTCCGTCTTTGGCTTTGGCATTACAAGCATATACCTGTTTACCATCAGCCTCAACAAGACAAATACGACAAGCAAGTGTTGGACTACAACGCGTTAAATAACATATTGCAGGTATAAAGATATCATTTGCACGAGCGGCATTGAGTAGATACTCACCCTCTTGCGTCTCTATCTCTTTTCCATCAATGTTTATGACTATTTTACTCATTACATCACTCTCACTATTTTGGATTTATGAAATCTATACTGACTTGCATCCACATCTCTGTCAAATGTAGGATTCAATGCAATAGTTCCCTTTAATTCACTATCGAGTCTAAAGGTTCTTTGAATCGTCTCAGAACCTGTAGTAATCTCAACAACATCACCGTCACTTATCTTAGCAGCTGCAGCAAACTGTGCCGAACCACTAAGCACTGCCTCTTCTTGTAACTGTTTCGTTTTCGCTGTAAATTTATTGAACTGTAGTACAGGATCTGCATCATAGGTGATTGTTCCATTATACTCTGGCAGTTCAGCAATCTCTTCAACACTTCCCTCGGCACTGCATGCTACTTCATCTAAAAGATAGCCACGAGCATCTTCTCCAAAAGCATCCAAGAAGTTCTCTAAGGCATCAAATTCTACTGCTTTGAAACCTTTGTCTTGTGGTAACTCTTGTGTGTACTCAATTGTATACTCTTTTTCAATGCCCAGTGCATTTGCTATATCGTTAAGTTCATAGCCATCAAAGCCAAGTGCAGCATTGAGTGGAAGCAGACGGTTGTCAATACTTACAACCGTTCCTTCTTGTTGGTTGAGCGCAGGAGTTGTCAAGTCAGCATCATCTGAAGCTGCAATGACAAACTCTCCTTTTGCATTATAACCCACAACATTATCTATATCTTCATCACTATCTAAATCACAGATAAGTGACGCACCCACACTGTTTACTTCTCTTGGAATAATAAGAAGTGAATAGTCTGTATATTTTTCAATGAGTGCAGCAAGTTTTGCAATGTTGGCAGCACGTGCGTGAGCAAAAACATCACTTCCTACAATAAGAACCTTCTTCTGTGCACGCATAAATGATTTGCTCATCAGGGAGAGTTCATCATCACCTACATTGCTCTCAGCTTCAAGGTAACCAAGATCCAGATCATCCAAGAATGCTTTCGTTGCTTCATCTACATCAGCATTTTTAAGCAATTCGTTTGCAAGAAGAGCCATAACACCCTCTTCTGTACCTACTTCATACTTCATAAACTGTGTAGCAGTATTTTTCATCAGCACATCTTCCATTGGGTGTGCATAGACGATTTTAGCACCATTGTGTTGTGATGCAACTCTAAGAGCGTAACGAACACCCGGATTATCTGTTGCAACACGTGAGCCGATAATGATCGCTGCATCGGCCTGTTTAACAGCTTCAAGGTCAGCACTTGCATGTAACTTGCCACTTACCGAAGCATATGCTTTCATAAATTCACCATAAAGACGTGCATCTTCATTGAAGAGTTTTAGACCAAGTTTTTCTTTAATCTTTTGTAAGATCAGCACCTCTTCATTTGTAATGATAGAGGAGAAGCGAATCGCTTTTGCATTTTGAAGTGCATCAACTGCTGCTTGCAGTTTTGCTTCCTCTTTTGATGCTTTTACATCAAAGTCAAATCCAAAACGACCAGCTCCACAAAGTGTTGCAAACTCGAAGTTGTTTTTCACTCTATAGATTGAAGTATCACCATTTATACCGCTGTAGCGTGTCTCATACTCCAGAGGACATCCCGCCGAACAGTGAGCACATGTTGATGGAACGCGTGAGAGCTCCCATGCATTTGCAGAGTACTTAAAATCACTGCTTACAAGTGCACCAACAGGACAAACTGCTATACACTCACCACAGAAAGTACAATCAAGTGTATCTGCACCTTTTGGAATAATCTCAGATGAATAACCTCCGAATTTTACTTCAATAGCATCATCACCGATGACTTCATTACAGACATGAACACACTTCTCACACATGATACAGAGTGCCGGGTCATAATTAATGAGTCCCCAGTCCTTAACAGGTCTGTGTTGGTCACGTGCAGAAAAATCCTGCTGTGCTACACCAAACTCTAAAGTCATGTTTTGAAGATCACACTCACCTGACTTGTCACATACACCACACTCAAGTGGGTGGTTTACATCATAAAGTTTCATGATGTTTGTACGCTCTAACTCAAGCTCTTTAGAGTTTGTCTTTACAGAGATTCCTTCTGTTGGCGGAGTGTTACATGAAAGAATGAATCCATCAACACCCTCAACCTCTACAGAACAGATACGACATGATGCACACGGAGTTGTTTTTGAGATGTAACACATTGTTGGAATGTAGATTCCAGCACGGCGAGCAGCCTGTAAAATAGTCTCGCCTTTGTTTGCTGTTACATTTTGATTATCAATTGTAAAGTTAACTGTTTTACTCATCATCAACTCCTAAGCCTGAACCATAGCGATATAATAACATCGCATACAGCGTTCAGCTTCAGCTAAAGCCTGCTCTTGTGTTAAACCAAGGTTTACTTCACGGTTGTTATATTTTCTCTCATCAACAGTAAGTACTGCAGAGTGCTCACGTGGAAGGCCAGGAAGCCATCCACTTACTTTCTCACCCTTGTCATAGACTTTGAGTTTAGCCAAGTGATCTTCCATGATCTCTTCATCTGTCAGTGTGATCTCACCAGTTTGTACATAACGAGTCATTACAGATGCTGCACGTTTTGCTTGACCAACTGCATTTACAATTGTCATAGGACCATACTCACAGTCACCTGAAGCAAAGATACCTTTACGTGAAGTCATATAGTCACGACCATTTGTCTTAATAGTTGCCCATGAAGTCTTCTCTATCTCCCACTCTTCAGGTAACAGGTCTAGATCTGCTGACTGAGAAACGGCAGGAATAAGATAATCTGCTTCGATAGTATATGATTCACCCTCAATTTTTACAAGTTGCGGACGACCACCATCTGGGTCAGGAACAAGCTCAAACTTGTCAATTAAAAGCTCACGCAAGATATCATTCTCATCTGTTGTAATCTTGTTGACCGCAGAGTGGAATAAAAACTCAACACCCTCTTCCACAGCTTCATGATACTCTTCATAGGTCGTGTTACGGATGATAGTTTTTTCATCACGACGATAAACCATATAAACTTTTTTCGCATTAGCACGGATGGCACAACGAACAACGTCCATTGAAGTAAATCCACCACCAACACAGACAACAGTTTTACCAGTCAAGTCAACATAGTCTTGGTCAAGCATCTGCTGTTCTTGAACATGTTTTGGTGTTTTAATACCAAACTTCTCATAAAGGTTCACCCAGTCAAGAAAGTCAATCGCACCCCAGTAACCCTTAATCTCTTCACGCTCATTTTCACAACGAACTTTTTTTGAGATACGTGTACCAGTTGCTACCATAACGGCATCATACTCTTTCTCAAACTTACGCATATCATCAGCTGTAATCTTACGGTTAGTGATAAAGTTCACACCCATATCTTTTACACATTCAATATCTTTTTCGTACTTATCCCAAGGCATACGATACTCTGGAACCCCAACTGTTACCTCACCACCAAGGACAGGAAGCTCTTCATAAACATCAACTTCAACACCTTCAGCAGCAGTGTAGTATGCAGTTGTAAGTCCTGCAGGTCCAGCACCGATAACAGCGATCTTCTTACCAATAGAGGGTTTTTTCTCCATAGGATGGAAGAAATCAAATCCATGATCTGTCTCCCAATCAGCACCAAGACGCTTGAGCGACATAATTGAAACAGGTTCATCAAGGTTTGTTCTACGACACGCATCTTCACATGGGTGTGGGCAGACACGACCACAAACGTGAGCAAGTGGCATAGTCTGACGAGTAGCCTCCAAAGAGTCATCAAAACGAAGATCTCTTACACCTTCAATATATCCGGGAATATCTACGTGAGATGGACATGCATCTGTACAAGGAGCTGTAATTTTAGCAATGTATCCAATAGTCTCATCATAGTGCTTTGACTTTTTCTTTTCATTGATACACTCTAAGAAAGTATCCTCAAAGTGTGTCATCAAGTCAAGTATTGGATTTGGTACAGTTTTACCGATCTCACATTTTGATGTGACCTGCATACTCTTACCAATCTCTTTTAGGTGATCCAAATCAGCTATTTCACCTTCACCACGAGCTATCTTGTCAAGGACATCGTATAAGATACGGCCTCCCCAACGCCCAGGTGCACAACGACCACATGCTTCAGAGTACTCTTGATACTGTGCTGCATACTCCATAGCTAAACGGATTACATCAACATCTTCATCAAAAAGAGCAACCCCGTCCCAACCTATAAAGGCTTTTGAGCTGCGGTGGTCATCATATTGTGCCGGCAGGTTATAAGCTGATTCTTCCCACTCATCTTCAGGTTTACCTATATTGTTTATAGATTCACCCTTCCAAGTAGAAAAATAGACTTTACTCACAATGCAATCCTATTTTTTAACAACGATAGTCCAGTCGACTTCGTTAAATTTTAGCGAGTTGTATAGTTCATACCCGCACTCTTTTACCAGGTCAGCAGAACGCTGAATCGGAGAAAAATCACCTATCTCAAAAAGGAAAATAAGTGTCTCATTTGGTTTGTGAGACTCTTCTAAAATCTCTTTCATACGAGGTTCAAAGTTGTCTTTTAAGTGTCTTAAATCATATCTTTTCATTATCTATCAACCTCACCAAATACAATATTTGTTGTACCAATGATAGATACAACATCCGGAATATAGTGACCAGGTAGGAGGTCAGTTAAAATTCCTGTATGCCAGAATGACGGCGCACGAAGTTTAAGTCTGTATGGGTATGGTCCACCTTGAGAGTTGATGTAGAAACCTAGCTCACCTTTTGGTGATTCAGTTGCAACATACACTTCACCAACCGGTGGTCTCATACCTTGAGTTACAAGTACAAAGTGCTGCATTAAAGAGTAGTTTTGTGTCATAATATCTAGCTTCGGAGCTGAGATATATTTTGGTGCGTGAGCCATAAGCTCAGTTTGACCATCTTTAACACACTTCTCATACATCTCTATACATTGGTAAAGAATCTTCGCAGACTCTCTCATCTCTTCCATATAGATACGGTATCTTGCAAAGTTGTCACCCTTGTCAGAGTAAGGAACATTGAACTCTACTTCATCATATAGCTCATATGGCTCCTCTTTACGGATATCCCATGCAACACCACTAGCACGTAGCATTGGACCTGTACAACCCCAAGAGAGTGCCATCTCAGTTGGTATAACACCAACCTCTTCCATTCTCATTCTCCAGATACGGTTCGCATCTAAAAGATCTTCATAATCTTTGATGTTTTGTGGGAACTTGTCCAAGAAGTCACGAAGCTGTGCAATGAAGCCATCTTGAAGGTCAAGTGGAACACCACCGATACGAATCGCAGCATGTGTTAAACGAGCACCACAGTATCCTTCAATAATATCCATAAGATACTCTCTCTCACGGAAAGCATATAAGAAGATTGTCATCGCACCAATATCAAGCGCTGTTGTAGCCAGCCAGAAGAGGTGAGACATAAGTCTGTTGATCTCTAAAAGAAGCATACGAA
>Ga0256836_1000816_pt1 | contig 15424 bp, 17 predicted proteins | sample 4561380metaG_FD_185974 | JGI IMG/M metagenome (GOLD analysis project Ga0256836, IMG submission 185974) | Hydrothermal vent microbial communities from Guaymas Basin, Mexico - 4561-380 | ecosystem: Environmental > Aquatic > Marine > Hydrothermal vents | place: Mexico: Guaymas Basin | collected...
AGCATCACAAAACAAAAGTTTAGGAAGATTTAATTTAGAAGGTATACCACCAGCCCCAAGAGGAGTACCACAAATAGAAGTTACTTTTGATATTGATGCCAACGGTATTTTACATGTATCAGCTAAGGATAAGGCTACAGGTAAAGAACAATCTATTAGAATTGAAGCATCTAGTGGATTAACAGAAGAAGAAATTGAAAAGATGAGAAAAGAAGCAGAAGAGCATGCTGAAGAAGATAGAAGACAAAAAGAATTAATAGAAACAAGAAATCAGGCAGAACAATTGATTTATGCAACAGAAAAAACATTGAAGGATATAGGAGATAAGATAACAGAAGATGAGAAAAAGAATATTCAAGAAAAAATTGAAGAACTTAAAAAGGTATTAAATTCTCAAGACAAAGAAGAAATAAAGAGAAAGATGGAAGAATTACAACAATCGTCTTATAAAATAGCAGAAGAGTTATATAAACAACAAGCAGCACAAAATCAACAAAATACTACACAGCAAGCAAGCCAAAATACAACTCAAAATAATAATAATAATAATAGTGATGACGATGTAGAGATTATTGATTAAAGTTTTTTTCCTTATAAAAGGAGAGATTATATATGGCTACTAAAAAAGATTATTATGAAATCCTGGGAGTGCCAAGGGATGCCTCCCAGGAAGAGATAAAAAGAGCATATAGAAAATTGGCTGTTAAATACCATCCAGATAAGAATCCTGGGGATAAAGAGGCAGAAGAGAAGTTTAAAGAAATAACAGAGGCATATGCCGTTTTATCAGATCCAGAAAAAAGAAAGTTATATGATCAATTTGGCCATGCTGCATTTGAACAAGGTGCAGGTGGTGGTTATTCTGGAGGTTATACAGGAGGAGGATTTAATTTTGAAGGGTTTGATTTAAATGACGCTTTTAAAATTTTTGAAGAAGTATTTGGTGGTGGAGATATATTTGATTCTATATTTGGTGGAGGATTTTCTAAAAGGAGAGGTTATAGTTCTAGGGGATATAAGAAAAGAGGAGATAATATACAGGTTGAATTACCACTTACATTAGAAGAGATTGCCACTGGTACTACAAAGAAAATAAAATATAAAAGATACGTTACATGTTCATCATGTGGAGGAACAGGTTCTAAATCAGGGAAGAGAACTACATGTCCTACATGTGGAGGAACAGGACAGGTTAGAGATGTAAAAAGAAGTGTTTTTGGAAATGTTATTAGTATAACCACTTGTCCTACATGTAGAGGGACAGGAGAGATTTTAAGTGATCTGTGTCCTGTTTGTAATGGAACAGGTAGAGTTAAGGAACAAGAGATAGTTGAGGTAAGAATTCCAGCAGGGGTTGAGGAAGGAAATTATATACCTTTAAGAGGTAAGGGCCATCAAGGCTCTAATGGGGGCCCAGCAGGTGATCTAATAGTTATAATAAGAGAAAAACCTCATGAGATTTTTGAAAGAATAGGAAATGATTTATATGCCCGATTAAATATACCTTTTTCAAAGGCAGTTCTTGGTGGTAAGATTAAGATTAAAACATTAGATCAAAAAGAAGTAGAAGTGAATATACCTAAGGGAATAAAATCTGATAAAGTAATAAAATTGAAAGGAAAAGGTTTAGTAGATTATGAAACAGGGAAAAGAGGAGATCTTTATTTAAGAATAAGTATTATTGTACCAGATAATATCTCTAGTGAATATAAGAAGTTAATAGAAGAGTTAGCAAAAATAGAAGAGAAAGAAGGTATAAAGGAATTTTTGGATAAAGATAAGAAAATAAAGCAGTAGAATGTATATATATTACTTACTTTTACTAATAGCCTCCCGATTTAGGGAGGTTTTTTTATATAATGAATTGTGAAAAAATTCATTTTTGTATTGACAATATTTTCTATATATATTATATTAACTATTAGATAGGTCTAACATTAAAAACTAAATATTAAAAAACACTATAATATATGGGAGAATATTATGAAAGTTATAATTAAAGAATTGCCAGAAAAGTATAATTTTATAGATGAAGAAAGAATTCATAGTATTTTAGTCAATACAAAACCAGATAAGATTAAGATTAGAGAGATTCTTGAAAAATCAAAGGCTAAAAATAGATTAACATTGGAAGAAGCAGCAACTTTACTTAATAATGAAGATCCAGATGTTTGGGAGGAGATTTATGCAGCAGCACGATATGTAAAAGAGATAGTTTATGGTAATAGATTAGTTCTTTTTGCTCCCTTGTATATAGGCAGTAAATGTGTAAATGGATGTCTTTATTGTGGATTTTCTATTGATAATCCTCATGCAATCAGAATGACTTTAACGAAGGAAGAGTTGATTAAAGAGGTAGAAGCCTTAGAGGACATGGGGCATAAGAGACTTATATTAGTTTATGGAGAACATCCTGAATATAATGGTGAAAGAATTGCTGAGGATGTAAGGACAGTATATTCAGTTAAGAAAGGAAAGGGAGAAATAAGAAGGGTAAATATAAATGCAGCTCCTATGGATGTGGAAAACTATAAATTAGTTCATGAAGCAGGTATTGGTACATGGCAAATTTTTCAAGAAACGTACCATAGAGAAACATATAAAAAGATGCATCCTAAGGGTCCAAAATCAAATTACTTATGGAGACTCACAGGACTTGATAGAGCAATGGAAGCAGGAATTGATGATGTAGGAATAGGTGTTTTATTTGGGCTTTATAATTATAAATTTGAGGTTTTAGCTCTTCTACAACATACAGAGCATTTGGAAAAAGAGTTCGGAGTAGGCCCTCATACAATAAGTTTTCCAAGACTTAATCCAGCTTTTGGTGCTTTAACAGAAACACCTTATAAGGTGAGTGATGAACAGTTGAAGCACATTATTGCAGTTTTAAGGCTTTCTGTACCATATACAGGTCTTATTCTAACGGCAAGAGAGCCTGCTCATTTAAGAAGAGAATTGTTTAAATTAGGCGTTTCTCAAACTGATGGAGGGACAAGTATTGAGATGAAAGGTTATTCTAAGATGAGAGAGAGAAAGAAAGCTGATCAGGAGCTTGATAAAGAACAATTTAAAATAAATGATGTAAGAAGTTTAGATGAGGTGATATATGAGGCAGTTTTAGATGGCTATATTCCATCTTTTTGTACTTCATGTTATAGAGCAGGAAGAACAGGTGAGCATTTTATGGAATATTCAATACCAGGATTTATACATAATTTCTGTACTCCAAATGCAATTTTAACATTCTTAGAATACTTACTTGATTATGCTTCTGAAAAAACAAAGGAAGTAGGATTTAAATTAATAGATAAAGAGATAGAAAAGTTAAAAGAAGTAAATCCTAAAATATATAATGTACTACTAAAAAAGGTTGAAGAAGTAAAAAATGGGAAAAGAGATGTATACTTCTAAAGAGAAAAAAAAACTAGAGAGAATAAAAAAATCTGTAAAGGATTTTATTAAAAATAAAAATAATATAAAAATTATATTAGCAGAGAGATATAATAAAAGAATCTCCTATATTTGGCATATAGGAAAAGAAAATTTTGAAACACCACATGAGATAGAATTATTTGATAAATACCTTCTTGTAGTTCATACTGAAAATGAGGGGGTTATTTCTGAACTAAAAAATTATCTAAAAAATTTTTTATAAATGCTAATTTTTTTCCATTGATTTTTTTAGTGAAAAAAAATATATTATATCACAAATAATATAAAGTGTGAAAACAATAACACAAAGAGGGTAAGTGTGAAAAAGTTTATAACAATTTTTGTACTTTTATTTATAATTTATTTATTATATATTCAAACTCTTGTGATTCAGGAAATTATAGCTGGATTATTTGGTTCTTTAATAATTAGTTTTATTGTTGTAAATTACTTTAAATTTGATCTATTTTCAGGTAATTTTATAGTTAAGATTGTGAAATTTTTTATACTATATGTCCCTAAACTATTAATAGAAATAGTAAAGGCAAACATTCATATGGCAATGATTGTTTTATCACCAAAGATAAAGATTAAATCTGGGTTTGTAAAACAAAATACTAGTTTAGGCGGAGATATTTCTAGACTAATGTTGGCAAATTCTATAACACTTACACCGGGAACATTAACAGTAGATGTTGATGAAGAAAAAGGTGAGTATATAATACATACTGTTGAAAAAGATAAAGTGAAAGGGAATGAAATAGTAGAACATTTTGAAAAAACTATAAAAGAGGTTTTTGAATGATAGGATTAGGTGTATTAGATTTAACAATAATAGGTTTTATGAGTTTAGGACTTTTGTTTTCTCTTTTTGCAATAATTGTTTCAAAAAGAATAGAAGAGGCAATAGCATCTTTAGATGTTTTAAATATAATAATAAGTGCTTTAATTTTATTACTAGGAGTTGTTTATAAAAATTCTCTCTTCTATGATATTGCAATGATATATGCTGTTATAGGATTTATGGAAACAATAGTATTTTCAAGAATACTTGAAACAACAAAGAAGGAAGAAGAATAATGGTTTTATTAGGAAAAATCTTAATGATAGTAGGGGCTATTTTTTTGTTTTTAGGGGGGTTAGGTGTTTTTAGAATGCCTGATGTGTATAATAAACTACAAGCAGGAACTAAAGCAACAACTTTAGGATTTATGACATTTGCTTTAGGTGTGGGATTTGTTGATGTATCTAATCTTTTAAAAATGATAATAATAATTGTTTTTATAGCTCTAACAAACCCTGTTGGTAGTTCAGTTTTGGCAAAAGCTTCTTTTAGAAGAGGTGTAAATCCAGAGTTTAACAATAAAAGTGAGGAATAATATGTTAGAATTAACTGCGATGGGAATATTTATGTTTATAATACTTTTATTCTCTTATTTTGCAATAGAAGTAAGAAGTATTTTATATTCAATACTTTTTTTGAGTGTAGCCTCTTTGATTGCGGTAGTACTATTTTTAATGTGGCAGGCTCCTGATGTAGCTATGACAGAAGCAGTTATTGGAGCAGGATTTACAACATTTTTACTTTTAATGGCATATCATAAACTATTCAAACACAACAAGGAAGAGGGAGATGAATAAGGTTCTATCACTAATTTCTATCTTTATAATAATAGCAATTATAGGAGCAGGACTTTCAACAGGTCTTAAGGTTTATGATAAAAATAATTTAAATGGAAAAGCTGGCGAGATTTTTCTTAAAAGGGGAGCGTCCTTAAAAAGTGGATATAAAAAGATAGAAGAAGGAACAAAAGTATTTGGAGAGAAGGGTTTTGAGGCAACAGGGGCAAATACAGTTACAGAGGTTGTGGTAAATTACAGGTCTTTTGATACTTTGGGAGAGGTTACAGTTTTATTTATGGCAGCAACAGGGGTTTTAGCTCTATTTTATAGAAGAAAAAGGGATATTTATTTTCTTCAACCAAATTATGTTTTAAAAATATCTAGTATTCTTATTTTACCTTTTATAGTAATGCTTGGTTATTATATATTTATTCATGGTCATTTAACTCCAGGTGGAGGATTTCAAGGAGGAGTGATACTTGCGATAGCAACTCTTCTTTATGTTTTATCAAATCATCATAGTTCTTTTTTAAAAAAGTCTCTTAAAGTTTTAGAAGGCTTATCTGGTATGGGATATGTAGTTATAGGGCTTTTGGGAATAATAATGGGAGGATTTTTTTTATATAACTTTTTACCTTTAGGAAAAGTAGGAGATTTATTTAGTGCCGGTATTGTGCCAATTGTATATATTTTAATAGGTTTAAAAGTTGGGTCTGAAGTTTCAGGAATAATACTTGATTATATAGGGGAGGATGAATAATATGTTGTCGTGGAATGAATTTTTGATTGATTGGGTATTTGTATATGGGCCTTTATCTATATTTTTTATTGGCTTATATGGGCTTATGACTCAGAAGAATTTATTAAAAATAGTAATTTCTATAGATATAATGGATTTAGGGGTCAATTTATTTATAGTGAGTTTAGGATATGTAAAAAATGGTGTGGCTCCGATCTATACCTCAAAAAATTTGATATTTATAAAGAATTTTGTGGATCCTCTTCCACAAGCATTAGTTTTGACTGCGATTGTGATTTCAGTGGCAGTTTCAGCATTTGTGTTATCTTTAACAATAAAAATATATGAAAAATATAAAACTGTAGATATTGATAAACTAAACACATTAGAGGATTAGGCGTATGGTAAAAAATCCAGTATTATTAATTGCACTACCACTTATAATAGGTTTTTTCACAGCATTTATATCTCCTTTTATAAAAAAAGGTTATAGTATTATAGCAATATTTACAGCAGCAATAACTACAATATTATCATCTTTACTTTTTAGTAATTCTGGAACAGATCTTATAACCTATCCAATTGGAGGATGGAGTACAAAATATGGTATATACTTAATTTCAAATATTCAAATAAGTGGTTTATTAGTGTTGGTGAATTTTATAGCGTTTTTAGCTCTTATTTATTATAGTATAAAAGAGAGAGATTTGGGTTCTGAATTAGGGTATTCTTTAGGATTTATACTTTCAATAGCAGCAGTAAATGGTCTTATTCTAACAGGTGATTTATTTAATATGTTTGTTTTTATAGAATTATTATCAATAGGTGGATATATTTTAGCCACACATAAAGGAGGATATTATTCTGCTTTTAAATATGTTGTATTATCTTCAATAGGAGGTTTATTCTTCTTAATTGGTGTAATTTCAATCTATAATGTAACAGGGCTTTTGAGTTTATTATATATTCCTAAAACAGAATCTTTTCATAATCTTCCGGCTATATTTTTAATAGTTTTATCAGTAATTTGGGTAATCGGGCTTTCTGGTGAAAGTGAACTTTTCCCATTAAATATGTGGGTTGGAAGTGTTTATAAAAATACTTCTACTTCAGCAGTTGTATTTTTCGCTAGTGTATTATCAGTAGGAGGAATTTATGCTATTATAAAACTATTAAGTTTAATATTTAATAATGGCTATGCAGCTATATATAGATATATATATGCTTTAGGGCTTATAACATTATTTATAGGTGAAGCAGTTGCTTTTAAACAAAAAGATGCGAAAAAGATGTTAGGTTATTCTTCAATTGCACAAGCAGGACTTATAATTTCGTTAGTAGCATTGAGTATAAAGAGTTCTTTAAATATAGATTTATACTCTTCTGCAATATTTCAATTAATAAATAATATAATAGCAAAGGCATTAGTACTATTTGGATTGGGCGTTATAGGGTATTCTGGTTTTAATAAATTAAAGGGTGTTGGTAAAGAGAGAAGAGAGGTTGCACTTCTTTTAACAATAGGGACTTTATCTTTGGCAGGAATGCCTGGTTTTGCAGGTTTTTGGAGTAAATTTTATATAGTTAAATCATTGGTATCAAATGGTGAGATTGTTTTTCTTGTGGTATTCTTGTTTAGTGCTTTATTTGAGGTATATTATTTATTAAGACTTTCTCAAATAATACTATTTGAACCCCAAGAGGAAGAGGTTAGTTTAGAGATACCTTCTATTGTTGAGTATGTAATTTTAACAATGCTTGCAGCAGTAATACTTTATATAGGATTTTATCCAAATGTAATATATAACTTAATATGCAAAGTAGGATTGATAGGAGGATAGGGATTTATGGCTTTTACAATAGGATCATTAATATACTCAGGGTCAATTTTTAGTGTTATAATATATCTACTAACAAGATTTTCTGTAAAATTAGGTTCTATTTTTACAACAGTACTTTTTGGTCTTTATGTATATGCTATTTATATACTAAAAGATAGTGTATCTATATCTTTTATACATCTTCCAGGGGCGTATAATTTAACATTTAAGGCGGATTTATTTAATTGGCCATTTTTGATGATAGGTACTATTGTACTTTTTGTTTCAGCGCTATTTAGTATTCATGGGCTTAAAAGTTTCAAATCAGCAGCATCATTTAATTTTCTTTCTGTATTAGTTGGAACATCAGTTTTAGGGGTATTTGGAGCAAATGATTTATTAACTCTTTTTATATTTTGGGAGCTAATGACTTGGGCTTCATTTTTTCTGGTTTCAATGGGGAAAAAAGAGGCAAGAAGTGCTGCACTATTTTTCCTTTTTATGAGTATGATTTCTGCATATCTAATGATTTATGGAATGTTTTTGGTATATAATAAGGTAGGGTCATTTTCTCTAGACGTAATAGCAAATAATTGGGGAGATTTATCTGATATAAGGGGGAGGTTATTTGTTTTATTTGTTTTAGCAGGTTTAATTAAGGGTGGTGTATGGCCTGTTCATGTATGGCTTAGAACAACGCATGGAAATGCACCAAATATATTCAGTTCTGTGCTTTCTGGTATTTTAATTAAGTTTGGTTCATTTATTGTATATCTATTTGTAGTATTTTTCCCTGCTTTTTATTTGACAACAAAAGGAGTCTCTTCTGTTGGGGCTGAAAAATTATCACATCCGATTTTGGCTTATATTGGAGCAATAAGTATAATGATAGGAACACTTTCTGCAATAAGACAGAATGATTTTAAGAAGTTAATTGCTTTTTCTTCAGTTAGTCATGCGGGATATATAGTTTTAGGTATTGCTTTTGGAACAGGAAGTGCTATTTTAGGAGGGCTTTCTCATATTTGGGTTCATGCTTTAACTGCAGCAGGAATGTTTTTATCAGCAGCAGCAGTTTATTATGTAACAGGTACTACTAATATGGATGAAATGGGAGGATTGGTAAGGAAAATGCCAATAACATTCACTACATATTTAGTAGCAATAATCTCAGTTGCAGGAATACCTCCACTTGCGGGATTTGTGTCAAAATGGCTTATTTATCAAGCATTAATTGCAAAAGGAAATTATCTATTAACATTTATAGCATTTTTTGGGTCTGTAGGCTCATTTTTATATGTATTTAGGCCACTTGCAACGGTATTTTTAGGCCAACTTCCTCATAAGTATGATAGTGTGAAGGAAGTGCCATGGAGTATGCAACTTTCAATGCTTATAGTAACAATATTAACAATAGTATTTGGAGTGTTTCCTTCATTTATGTTAAAGCCAATAATTAGAATAGAGGAGGCGTTATCAATACCAACAGTAAAAATAGAGGGCTATTCAAATATTTATACAATGCTTACACAACTTGATATGTTTTTAGTAGCGATTATATTTGGAATAGGATTTATTTTTGTTACAATACTATTTTTCTTACTTGCTAAATCAACAAAGGTAGAGCAATACGAGCAATATACAGCAGGTGAGATTGTACAGGAGATTTCAACAACACCAGAGATTTATCATTATAGTAAAAATTATTATAGATCATTTGAAAGGGTTATTGAATGGGCACCTTCTTTAGAAGAGTATTATAGAATAGCAGCAAGACATATAAGCAGATTTTATGATATATTAGATGGAATAATATTTAAATCAGGAATACCAATGTATGTATGGTTTATCACAATAACAATTTTAGTACTACTATTAATTAGATGGTAGGGGAATGGATATGGTGAATATGATAATATTAGCAGTGGTGTTTGTAATTGGAGCATTTATTTTTCAGGTTACACTTTCAGGTTTTTCTAGAAAGGTAGTTGCTAGAATTCAAAAGAGAAGAGGACCAACTGTTTTTCAAAACTTTTACGATATTGGAAAACTTTTATTTAAAGAGAGTTCTATTTCTCATGGTTTTATATTTGATTTTGGTATATGGATGGCTTTAGGTAGTACTATTGCTACACTTCTATTTATGCCAGTAGGTGGATGGGCTTTAATGCCTAAGTATGCAAATATTATAGTAATAATTTATCTCCTTGCTGTAGGATCTTTGGGAATGGCAATGAGTGCTGTTGGCTCAGGTAATCCATTAGCTTCAATAGGTGTTTCTAGGGCTTTAACTCAGATGTTTGCTTATGAACTTCCATTTGTGGTAATAGCAGTTTTAATAATATATTTAGCAAAGAGTTCTAATATATTAAAGATAATTGAGTATCAAACACAAAATGGTTGGAATTTATTTTCTATGCCAATAGGCGCGTTAGTGGCTTATATTAGTTTAATGGGTATGCTTGGAAAAAAACCTTTTGATACACCAATAGCACCAGCAGAGATTGCTTCAGGTCCTTTAGTAGAATACAGTGGAAAATATTTAGGATTTTTAATGATTCAACATGAGTTTGCGACATTTATAGAAGTAGGGCTTTTTGTTCATTTATTTATGGGTTCAACAAGTATTATAGGATTTTTAATTAAATATATTATCGTATATATAAGTGCTGTTATGATATCTTCTGTTATGGCAAGACTTAAGATAGATGAGGTAGTAAAATTCTATTGGAGATGGCCACTTGGACTTGCAATTTTACAAGCAATAATTACATTGGGAGTAAGATTCTAATAAAAGGAGAATAGAGTATGTCAATGTCAACAGTATCTTTGATGGAGAAGATAAAGAATATTATTAGGGGTCATTCTTTATGGATGCTTCATTATTGTACTGGGTGTGGAGCTATGGAACTTCCGCCAACAATGACAGCAAGATTTGATATGGAAAGGCTTGGTTTTGCTCCAATGGCTACACCAAGACAAGCAGATATTCTTTTAGTTACAGGATATTTAAGCGTTAAGACATTAAGAAGGCTTATTTATACTTATGAACAAATGCAAGATCCTAAGTGGGTGGTTGGTTTTGGATCATGTACTATAAATGGGGGAATTTACTATGATTCTTATGCTACAATAAAAAGGTTGGATTTATATCTTCCTGTGGATTTATATATTGCTGGTTGTATGCCAAGACCAGAGGCTGTTATAAATGGATTTAAAAAATTAATGGATATGATAAAAAGTGGTGAGGCTAATGGTTGGAAGAAGTATAAAGAAAATTTAGAGTGGTATAGAGCTAATCAAAGAAAGATCTTAGGAGATAGTTTATATGTAACAAGATAAAATTAGGAGGCTAGCCTTGAAAGAACAAGAATTAATAGATTTAATAGAGAAGCATGTGAAGTATGAAGAGGGTAGTATTGAAGTATATGCTCCAAGAAAATTAAAGTTTATATTAAAAAAAGATGATTTAGTTGATACACTTTTATTTTTAAAGAGAAATGGGTTTGTTCAGCTTTCCTTTATAACTTGTGTTGATTGGATAAAAGATAATAAGTTTGAACTTGTTTATGGTTTGGTTTCTTGGGAACATAAACTAACAGTTTTAGTAAAAACATTTATAGATAGAGATAATCCTAAGATGATTTCAATAATGGATATATGGCCAACGGCCAAATATTATGAACAAGAAATAAATGAGTTTTTTGGTGTTTATTTTGAAGGTAATCCTAATATGAGTAAAGAATTAATATTAGAAAATTGGGATTCAATGCCACCATTAAGAAAAGATTTTGATCCACAATCTTATTCTAATGAGAAATTTGAAATAAGGATTTATGACTATAAAATGGAAGATAAAAAGAAAAAATAGGGTGAAGAGTTATGGGAGAAATAAAAGCATTACAATTATTTCATGGTCCTAACCATCCTGGAATGCATGGAAATTTTTCAGTACATATTAAGGTAGATGGAGATATAGTTGTTGAGGCAGAAGCAAATCCAGGGATGCTTCATAGAGGTTTTGAGAAGTTAATGGAGAGAAGAAATTGGATGCAAAATATTGCCTTGATTTTAAGAGTGTGTGTAGTTGAGCCTGATATAAATGAGGCTGCTTATTCTATGGCGGTGGAGACTATTGAAGGTATGGATGTACCAGAGAGGGCTCAATGGATTAGGGTTATGATTTTGGAGATGGCTAGAATTGCCAATCATTTAATGAGTTTGGGAGGAATTGGAGGACCAACAGGATTATATACAGGACCAAACTGGGCATTAGTAGATAGAGATTTAATCCTTGATATATTTGAGAAGATTACAGGTGCAAGAGTATATCATATGTATATTGTTCCTGGAGGAGTAAGACAGGATGTTACAGACGAAATTTTAAAGGATTTAGAGAAGGTACTTGATGATATAGAAAAAAGGCTACCTGAATATAGGGAATTAATTTTAGAGCATCCTATAATTCAAAAAAGGACAAAGAATATTGCTGTATTAACAAGAGATCAGGCTTTAAGTTGGGGGGTAACAGGAATAGCTTTAAGGGCAACAGGTGTTGATTATGATGTAAGAAAATATGATCCTTATTTAGTATATGATAAAGTTGAGTTTGATGTGCCAACAGTAGACTTTAGTGATGCTTATAATAGATTATGGTTGAAGTATCAAGAGATTTATCAAAGTATAAGGATAATTAGACAAGTAATAGAAAAGATGCCATCAGGAAAGGTTAGGGAAAAACTTCCAGGGAATGCTTTAAAGTGGAGAGTTAAAAAGGGAGATGCTTACGTAAAACTTGAGTCAGCAAGAGGTGAATTTGGTTATTATATGGTATCAGATGGAGGAACAAAGCCTTATAGAGTTTTTGTTAGAGGAGCTTCTTATCCACAAGGGCTTTTAGGAATAGAAAAAGGTCTTCCTGGTACAAGGCTTGAGGATGTAGCAATTTGGCTTGATACAATGGGAGTTTGTGCGCCGGAAATAGATAGATAATAATTGGAGGCATGGATATGGATAAACCAAAGGCAAATTTATTTTCTTCAATAAAGAGTTTAAAGTATTTATTTAAAAAACCAGTTACTATAGAGATCCCTAAAGTATATAGAGAAGCAGCAGATAGATATAGGGGGTTTCATACAAATGATTGGGATAAATGTATTGGATGTGGAACATGTTCAGAGATTTGCCCAACAAATGCTATTAGAATGGAAAAGGTTCCTGGATATGAAGCAGGTAATGGTCAAACAGATGAAAGACCAGTAATAGATTATGGTAGATGTTGTTGGTGTGGTTTTTGTGTTGATATTTGTACTACAGGGTCTTTAAAGATGTCTAAGGATTACATATTTATTTCTCCTGATGCAAATGATTTTATTTATATACCAGATGAGGAAGGAATAAATAAAAATTATCCAGAAGAAGGTTATAGAAGAAATGATGAAACAGATTTACTTGAACTTGAAAGGGTTATAATGGGTCATCTTTCTGCTGAGGAGAGAGGAGATTCTTTTATAGAATATGTTAGAGGATATAGTAAAGAAGAGGCAATAAGAGAGGCTTCTAGATGTGTAGAATGTGGAATTTGTACATATACTTGTCCTGCCCATATGAATATACCAGAATATATTAGAACAATTTGGGAGGATGATTTAGAAAAAGGAGTTGAATATCTATATAAAACAAATCCATTGCCAGGAGTATGTGGTAGAGTTTGTACCCATAAATGTGAGAGTGTATGTTCATTAGGACATAGGGGAGAACCTATAGCAATTAGATGGCTTAAGAGATATATAGTTGATAATACTCCAGATGACGAGTATGAAAAGGTTGTTTTAGCAGAGGTATCAAAACCAGGAAAAGGTAAAGTAGCAATTATTGGAGCAGGGCCTGCAGGCCTTTCTGCAGCGTATTATTTAAGAACATTAGGGTACGAAGTTGATGTATTTGAGCAAATGCCACTTGCAGGTGGTGTAATGAGATATGGTATTCCAAGGTATAGACTTCCAGATGAAGCTTTAGATAGGGATATTAGTTTTATAGAAAAAATAGGTGTAAGAATTCATACAAATTATAAGGTTGATAAAGAAAAATTTAAGGAATTAAAAGAAAAATACGATGCAGTATTTCTTTCTACAGGATTTTTTACAGGAAGAAAGTTGCCTCCACATATACTTCCAGGTAGTGATCATACAGATGTAATTGCTGCTATGGATTTTCTACCAAAGGTAAGGGATTTTGTAAGAGGAATGGGCGAGATGCCAGAGGTAGGAGAAAAGGTGGTAATAATTGGTGGTGGTAATGTTGGTTTTGATGTTGGTAGAAGTGTGGTAAGACTTCAAAGAATGAAATATGGGAAAGTTGATGTAACAATTACGGCTCTTGAGAGTGAAGATATTTTACCAGCAGATAGAGAAGAACTTGAAGAAGGAAGAGAAGAAGGATTAAAGGTTGTGTTCTCCAGAGGTCCAAAGGAAATAGTAATAGAAGATGGAAAGATAAAAGGATTATTAACAGTTAAGTGTTTGAGAGTTTTTGATGATGAAGGAAAATTTAATCCTCAATTTGATGAAGAAGATAAATTATTCTTAGAGGCTGACCAAATATTTATGGCAGTTGGTCAAGCACCGGATTATAATTATATCCCTGATGATATAATGGAGAAATTAGAAATTGTTAGAGGAAAGATTAAAGCAGACGAATATGGAAGAACAAATTTTGAATGGTTGTTTGTAGGTGGTGATATTAAAGAGGGTCCTGATATTATTCATGGTATTGCAAATGGTCATAATGCTGCCAAGGCAATAGATGAGTATTTAAGAAAGAAATATGGAATAGAATAAAAAAGATAAGCAAATAAATAGAAGATATCTATAAGCCTTCCCCTCTTAAAAAATAGGGGAAGGCTTTTTTTATTTTAGCATTTTCTATTTTAATATTTCAATTTTTTCTAATTTAGAGAAATCTTCTCCAGAAATTTTAATAAAATATACTCCAGAATTTAAATTTTTTGAATTTATAATGATAGAATTGTTTTGTGGGCTAATTATTTTAGAGCTTTGTAGTATTGTTTTCCCATTTATATCAAATAGTTTTATATTTACATTTTGTAATTTAGATGTAAAAATTTTAATATTAACAGTAGGATTTGATGGATTTGGGAATATACTAACTTTTATATTTTTATTTGAATTAGATTTTTTTATATTACTAGAATTGAATATTGAAGCCTCTTATGAGGTATTTTTAATTCCATATTCAGAGTTTAAAACTAAATTTCCCCAATAGGTTAAAGTGTTTAGAGTCCAATCATCTGTCATATTAAGCCAAGAATTAGCATCATCATTGCCAGCCCATGACCATGGTATATATCCAATTTTAAATTTATAACAAAGTTCCATTACTTTAATAGCATCTACTTTGCAGTTTACATTGTTGTTTCCATTATTATAATTATAACCGAATTCTCCAATTACAAGCGGTATATTTAAATCTTTTATAATTCCTAAATATTCATCTAATGTAGAAGAGTCATTCCAAACACTATAGCCATACATATGAATATCAAATACAATATTATGATCAGGGTCATATTCAATTAATTCCTGTGCCTTTGCAACAACAGGTTTTATTGCTTTGCCCCAATTTGGAGCATCAATCATTAAGAGGCTATGAAATCCAGCGTTTCTTATTATATCAATGGCCTGTTTGTAATTATCTGCCCATTCTTCTGGTGTGGTTTTCCAGTTTCCTGCTTCATTAGCTATATTTAATATTAAATATTTTTCATATTTTTTTATAATAGGAAAAA
>Ga0256836_1000817_pt1 | contig 15420 bp, 29 predicted proteins | sample 4561380metaG_FD_185974 | JGI IMG/M metagenome (GOLD analysis project Ga0256836, IMG submission 185974) | Hydrothermal vent microbial communities from Guaymas Basin, Mexico - 4561-380 | ecosystem: Environmental > Aquatic > Marine > Hydrothermal vents | place: Mexico: Guaymas Basin | collected...
GTTATTGACGGATATTGGGGAGCATTAGTTTTAGATTACCATCTCTTCTCTAAAAGAGGAGATGCTGAGAAGTTTATCAAAAAAGAAAAAGGAGTATGGGAGATAGTAGAAAAAACTATCTCCTAATCTTCTTTTTTTTACTCAGAACCAACTCCTCTTAGTATTAATAGCTTTTATGAATAAAAATTAAATTAAAAGGAGCAATTATGTTACATAACTTGTTTTCATATGTTACTAATCTATTTGCATTCATTTGGATTAGTCTTTGGTCAAGAAATGCAAATGAAACGAAAGAATTATTGAAAGAATGGAAGAGCTTAAACAAATAGGTTCTTCCATTTCTTTTTTTAGCTTTTGTGAAAAAAAAATTAATAAAAGGAGAAAACTATGATTGAATACGTTGTTCTTTTATATGTAAATAATGATATTTTTGTCTACATCTTTGATGATGTAGAAAAATTTCAAGAATTTCTTGAATTACATAAAGGAGAAAAGATGGAGATTCTATAAAATCTCCATTTTTTTCTTTTTACTCTAAACAATCATATATAATACAGAACCAACTACTCCTTATAATATAATAAATAGCTATTGTGAGAATAATTAAACAAAAGGAGTGCATATGAAAATAAAAGATATTAGAAAAGAAATTGAAAAATATTTAACTGCTGGGTATCCAGCAGTAGCAATTTACCATCAATATCATTATGGTGATGGTATTGCAGAGATAATAAGAAGTGTAGATGATTTGGGCAATATTGACAATGTTGATGATTTAGAGATTTTCCCACTTGAAAAAGGGAAGTCCTATTATTGGGTTCATATCCCAATAGAATGGGGGTCTCCATACACAATGGAGACCTTCATAAAAGAGTTTAAAGAACCAGAGGGATTAATCCATATCTAACCTCTTGGTTCTTTTTTTTCTTTTTACCAAAATCATATTCATTACCAGAACCAACCACTACCAATCTCCTACTACATACATACTCTTATAATAAAGCTATTATGAAAAATTAATAATAAGGAGAGTAAATGGCAATAGTAAAAAAAACAAGTAAAAAATTAACTAAAAGATTGAGTGATTATTTCGTAAGAGAACCTCATACTTTTGAGGTTCAAAGATTTGATGTTGTTAGAGATATTGAAAAAGACAATATGGATATTAGATATGGTGCTTCAATAGAAGGAGATTCTATTGTAATAGTTATAGGTGTTGAATCTGAATTTCTGAATGAATACAAAGAGTTCTCTGTTCCATTAAAAGAGAACCAAGGCATTATTGTTGGAGAACAAGTAGGATTGTTAATTGTAGATTTACTTGAAACATATAACTCATCACTAACTAAATTTGGTCAAGGATATTCCTCTGATTGGATTTATCTTTGTGATAAAGAAGAAGAGATTCCATATTCATGGAGAGTAAGATTCTGGTTTAGTGATGATTTTGGTTATCTAAAAATAACACCAAAAGAACCAGAAAAAGAGAAAGAAATCGGAAATGAATCTATTTTAGATTTGATTATTCCTTGATTTCTTTACTCTTTTTTTCTTTTTTTTAATTCTCTATATATAATGTATAGAACATCATATAATAATTAAAAAACATATTTACATTTTAAAACATATTTACTAACAAAAATTAAGTTACACTTTATTTACAGAACCAACAAACCAATAAAAAGGAGAATATATGGAAAAATTAATTATTACTTTTAGAAATAAAAAATATGAAGTAGAAAACAGTAAAAATTTTTTTGAAATAGAAAAACTGATGAGTAAGGTAACTACAAAATCAAAAGTATTTATAATTGATAATCTTTTATTAGAAGATGAAGTATCTAATAAGATTGATGAAACAAATAAATTATTAAGAGAACTTTCTTTATTCTTAGAAAATAAACTTATCTTTTGTTCTAATAAAATAAATTCTTTAATCAAAGAATTTAAAGAAGATTTTGATGAAGAAGATTGGAATGAATACAAAAAAGAATATCTAGAACCAATAGAGGAAAAGATTAAAACAATTTATGAAATAAATAAACTAGTTAAATTAATTATTTTAGATAAATCATTTAAAAAATTTAATTCTTTAAGAAATAATTACAGAACCAACAAAGGAGAATAAATGGCAATAAAAATCACTGATAAACAAAAAATGCTTGAATTATATAAAAAAGGAAAAATTCACAAATCTACTTATTATAGAGGGTTAAAAAGAGGCTATATAATTTATAAATACAAAGAACCACATAATCAAGGTGGTTCTATTGAATGGTTTTTTAACAAAGATAAAGTTAGAAAAATCCAAAATGATTTAAGAAAAATCTTTTATAGATTAAGAAATATTTATAGTGCTTATCATATTGAATGTGATGAAATGATTCAAGAAACTCTATTGTATCTTTATGAAAGACAAGAACCAATAGAGAACTATAATAGATTTTTATCAGTAGCTAAATCATATATGAGAACTCAAATGAGAGGAAAAGGAAAAAAAGAATTTAAGAAAAAGATATTAAGAGGAGACTTTGAAAGAACATTTAAAGAATATGATATTGATTTTATTGAATTAGATTCAATTGAAGATTAAATAAAAAAAGGAGGATAAAATGATTAAAAAAAGAGATTATAATGTTTTAGCTATGGCTAAGGGTTTTTACAAACCAAAAGTTGTAAAAAGTAAGAAACAATATTCAAGAAAGATAAAACACAAGAAAAGATTTTTTGAATATTAGTTTAATTATAGAACCAAGACAAGGTTTTATAATTAAATTAATAAAAAAGGAGATTGTATGTATACAATTAAAGAAAATAAAAAAGGTAATGGTATAGTTTTATTTGATAGCAATGGAAAAGTTTGTTTCTTTGATAAAAAAAGCAAATATTACAATATTGCTAGTAATATAAACAATTGGGAAGATAAAACTTTAAAAGATAAATTCTTCAAAGTTGTTAAAGAGTTTGAAAGATTTAATATTGTTGATTTTAATGAAAAATATATTATTGATAACATTAATAATGTTGTTTTTGATTACAAAAAATATGCAGAAGAAAATTATATTGATATTAAAATTTCAAGAGATTGTAATTATAAAGAATATGATGAATATTATCAAAAAGAAGTATGTTTAGGTGATGGTATTTATGTAAAAGTTAAAGATTACAATTATAGTGAAGTTTTAATGATTGATGATGTTATTAAAACTAAACTAGTTTATATTTTAAAAGATAATTATACTTGGTATAAATTATTTTCACTATCTGAATCTCTTCATTTAGATAGAGAAATAGTTCATAAATATTTAGAAGAAAAATTAAAAGAAATAAATGAAAAATATTTTATAGTAAATAAAAACTTTTATAAAACATGGAATGGTTCATATTATATTACAGGTTATGAAAATTACTATTATGTAGATGTTTTAGATAAAAAAGATTATGAAGAATATTTAAAAATAGAAAAAGAAATAGAAAATTTTGCAGATAACTTTTTAAAAAGCAAAAATGTTGTAATGAACATCAATAATAAAGAAACACAAGAATTGATTAGAAAATTAGGATTTCAATTATATTTTGATAAAGGTAGATTATGGTTTAAAGATACTTTTTATGAACCAGAAAGCAATGATGGTTTTAGAAGAGGAGGATATATAGACAAAGATGGAACATGGTTAGATGTAGCATTAGCATTTGATGATGGACATAAAAAATACAATGAGCTTTTAGATAAAAAATCTAAATTAAAACAAAAAGCAAAAGAAATTATTCTTTGTAACAAACCAAAAACTAATTCATAAGGAGGATATATGTTAATGATGCATGAATTATTAGAAAAACTAAAAAATGATGAAGTTGTTATTTTTGCAGATGGAACAAGATATGTTCCAAATATTGGTGTTAGGTTTTTTGCAAAAGGAAAATTGGTTAATAAGAACCAATACGAAAACTTTTTAACATTCTTTTTAGAATATTATAGAAGTTTTAGAAATAAATTGTTTATAGAGCATTTATATGATGAAGATATTATTCATATAGATGTTCCATGTGAAGATGAGGTATTTGATTTTGTTAAAGACTTCTATTTCAAAACATACGCTAATTAGCGTCTAAAACGCTTTCTGTTGCATTTTTTTTCTTTTTAGATACTAACATACTACAAAACTAAAAAAGGAGCTTATATGGCTAAATTAGTAAATAAAATTATTTTAAAATCAATTGATAATAAATATGTTCCATCATTTAAAATTACAGGTGTAGAAGATATAAATAATCTATATGGCAATACCATTTTAAAACCAAGAGATTTAGTTGGTTATAAAGATGGTTATATAAATATTAGTTGTGGTGTATCTGGTGTTAATAGAGAAATAGTTATTTTTCTTAAAAATTGGAATAAAATTTCTTATGAACCAAAAAGTTTTAAAATTGTTTTTCTAGAAAATGATTTTTGGATTTTAAAACCAAGTAAAAAAGAAACAGATGTTAATTTATATTTATATGCTTATGAGAATAGAAGAACTTCAAGAACATCAAGAACATATGTTGTTGATTATGGTTTTAATCCATTTATGTCATACCAATATAACAATTGGTATAAAGCAGATATTATTCTTCATAAAGAAGAACCAACTTTTGAATGTGATTATTATAGAACAACAGGAAGAGGTAATCATTATCACTTTAAATGCTCAAAGGATAAACAATGAAATTTAAAATAAAAAGAATAAAAGGGATTTATTATTTGTCCCTTTTAAAAGGAAATAACATAATTAAATTATCATTTAAATCATTAAATGAATTAAATAAATACTTAAAGGAGAATATATGATTAGAGTATACGCTTTTGAACTAGAAAAAATTATTAAAACATTGCTTAGTGATGAGTATAAAGGTGATTTTTTAGTTGTTAACAGAAAAAAAGATAATGTTGTTTTAGAAATTAGGAAAAAAGATTTTATTGTTTTAAAGATGCCTTTAAAAAGAACAGTTGCTAATCAGTTCTTTGTTGACCATTTTGAAGAACCAACAGACATGGTTACTATGCCTGTTGGAACTCATAAATCAATGATGGCAACAATTAGAAGATTAGCTATGTATAAGGAGAAAAAATGAGAATTAGATTTTATATTCCTTTTTATGTTCCTATCAATGTTGAATGTGATGAAAAATTAATTCCTAAAAAAGATTTGTTGTTGCTAAATAGAAATTTCTCTGTCTATGATTTAGACAGAGATATTGTTGATGATTGTAAAGAGCTTTTAGAAAAAATAAAAAAGTATGAAAAGAAAGGTTTGATATTGATAACTGACTATGAGTCAATAGCAGAAAAAATATAGTGTTATTTAGCTCTAAAACGCTCTCTATTGAAAGATTTTTAATTTTAGGTAGTAACATACTATAAAGCATAAAAAGTTGCTTAAAATTCAAATAAGGAGGTTTTATGGTAGTAAAAGGAACATGTGGAACTGAGTATGGAATTGAATGTGTGATTGACTATGATGATGATTTCTATGTTGTTGAAATAGATGGTTTTCCTTATAGAAAAAGTCAACGAGTATTTGGTTTAGGATTTTATGAAGAAAAAGCATTAAAAAATGCTCTTAAAAAAGTTAAAAATAAAGAAATTAGAAAGGAGATAAAAAAACAATTTGGTATTTAGCTCTTAAATAGCCTCTGTTGGTTCTTTTCTTTGTTTATAGGTAAACATACTTAAAAAGTATTTTCGTTGATTATACGCTGTTTTAGACACTAATAAAAGGAGATTTTATGGATAGAAGAGAAGAGTTACTTGACTTAGCACAAGAGATAAAAGATTACTTAGGTTGTGAGTTGTTTTTAAAAGAACTTTTAAAAGGTTTAGATGTTGATGAACTTGAATATCAGTTAAAAGAGATAGTTAAATATTATGAATTAGATGTAGAAAATGAATAAGGTCGGAATCAAAAATTTGCATTTTTTATAAAAAATTTTCAAATTTTTTCTTTATATAAAGAAAAAATTTTTTAAAATCCTTTAATATTACCAAGATTTCGGAGAAAATCAATGATTTTGAGAGGGGTAAAATAGTGCCCTCTGAGGGGTAAAATAGTGCCCTCTTTTTTTATTAAAAAAACACGTAAAGGTTTCCTTATGATAAGGAAAATAGAGGTATTTAACAATAATGGAGAACCAATCACAAAAGACTTTGTTTATGATGGTTCTCTTGATAATAAAGGTATTAAAAGAAAATTTAATATTGTTTTCTTTGAATTTTATAAAGTTTTTGATTTGTTTGGTTCTAAGGGAAGAATAATTAAGTTTTTGTTGTTAAATGTTAATAAAAACAATCAAATAAAAATAACAAATAAGGAGTTAGCAAAAAAATTAAAAGTATCAGAAAAGTTAATTAAAAATACTATTAAAGAGTTGAAAGAAATAGGTTTTATTAGCAGAGTTGGTTCTGTTATAACAATAAATCCATTTTATTTTGATAAATCAATTAATGATTATAAAAATAATATTTTGTTTTATAAAAAAGGAGAATTTAATGAAAATAGTTGATTATTCTGATGAAATTAGTATTTGGTTAAGTGAAAATGGTTACCAGAACATTAGATGTTGTTCTTATGCTATTATAATGAGTTTGTTTTCAAAAGTTGTTTTTGATGGTGATTCTATTTATATAGAACCAACCAGAGTTAGAGATAAGTTGTTTAATTTAAATGTATTCACTGAAAAATGTTTTTGTGATACATTAGATTTTTTAGTTAAAGAATTAGGTTTTTTAACAATAAGCAAAGATGAAAAAAGATATTATTTAACTTATAAAGCTCAAAATCAATTATTAGGAGTTGTAAGATGAAGTTTATTGGTTATGTTTATATTGATAATAGTGTTGAGAGTGAAGTTAAAAAGTTTAATAGCATAGATGAAATTGTTAGTTTTGTTAATTCATATAAAGAACCTGTTAATGTTGTTGTTGAGCTTAATAATGTTGAAATAGGTGCTGTTTTTAGTATTGTTGGTTTTAATAAAACAATAGTTGTTGATTTATGTTTTGATTCAATTTTATTAAAAGGAGAGTAAATGAAATTACAAATTGTTAAACCAAAAGATTTAGTTGCTAAAAATCTAAAAGCTCTTATTTATGGTAAAAGTGGTATTGGTAAAACTTATCTCGCTGGTTCTGTAAAAGATGCATTGGTTCTTGACTTAGAAAAAGGTAGTGCATCTGTTAAAAATAAAGATATAGATGTTGTTCCTATTGCAAATGCAAAAGAGTTTAAAGAAGTATTAGAGTATCTAAAAACAGATACAAAATACAAAACTATTGTTGTTGATTCTATTACAAGATATGCTGAAATGTTGTATGTTGCATTAACAAAACTTTATCCTGATAAAAAAGACTCAATGAAACTCTGGGGAGATTTTGATGTTGTTAGTAGACAAAGATTAGAAGATTTGTTGCAAATAGAAAAAAACATCATTGTTACTGCACTTGAAGAAGATGTTAATGATGGTGGATTTTTAAGAAAATATCCTATGTATAAAGCAAGTAAATTTAAAATGATGATACCAAGTTATTTTGATTTGGTTAGTCATTTAGTTATTGATGAACAAGGTAATAGAATGATGATTAATGAACCAACACAAGATGCTATTGGAAAAAATAGATTGGTTGGTTTTGGTATTCCTAATGTTATTTCTTCAAATGAAGAATTATATGATATGCAAAAAATAATTGATAGAATTAAAATGGAATCAAAAGATGGAAATAGATAAAAGAGACATTTTAATTTATCTATCAAAGGAGGATAGAGATGAGTTAAGAGAGAAATTAAATGAACAAAAGAACCAACAGGGATGTAAAGAATCAAGATTATCAGGTTTTTATCCTGTTGGTTCTGTTTATTGTGTATGGGGTTGTATTAATGGTAAGTTGGTTATTAGATTTTTTGATAATGATGAAGAGGCTATAAAAGAATGGTTTGAGTTGTGTGATATTCAAGAAACTTTAAGAAATAAAGAGTAAAATAATATAAAAAAAGGAGTGTAAATGAGCTGGTTAAATCAAATTAACTTAGAAGAACTTGATAAAGCAGAAGAAGTAAAAGAATTTAAAGGTTTTGAACCGGGTGTATATGAAGTTGTTGTTAACAATGTTTGGATTGAATATACAATGAGTGGAACTGCTTATTTTAATATTAGAGCATTTGTTGGTTCTTTTGAAGATGAAAGAGAGTTAAATCTTGTTGGTTGGGCTGTTGAGAGAATGGTTAAGAATAAAGAAGGTTCAGTTAAAAATAGTAAAGGTGGTTATTTTAGTGGTGTTTTGATGCTTGATAAGATAGCTAAATGTGTTGGTAAAAGAATTAATGATTTAAATTTTGAAGAAAGAATTGTTGAAGTATTTGGTGAAAAAAGAAAAGTTAAAGTTGTTACTGATTTGATTAATAAAAAGATTCTTGTAGGTATTAGAGATAGGATTTATTGTAATCAAGATGGTGAAGAGAAAAAAAGATATGAGTTAGTTGATGTGTGTTGTATAAATGATAAAGAATGTGGAGAAAAACTTGCTAAAAGAATTGAAAATAAACCAGTTTTTAAAGAAAAATGTAATAATCAAGAACCAAAAGCAGAAGCTGATACATCAGATATTCCTTTCTAATTCTCTCTTTTTTTCTTCTTTTAAAAAACAATAAAGGATTTAAAATGGATAAGATTGTTAAAAAACTACTTGAAAAAACTCAATATAATGGAGATAAAGAACCAAGCAATACAATTAGTGCAAGTGAATTTGGTTCTGATTTATTACAAATATATTATAGACATAAATATGGTGTTCCTGATAATAAAGAATTTAATCAAGCAACAATTGGTTCTTTGTTGCATATATCAGTTCAAGAGCTTTTAAAAGATGAGTTTAAAAGTGAAGTTCATTTAAGTAAAGAGTTTCCTAATAAATGGAAATTAAGTGGTTCTATTGATTTATTAAATGATGAATATATCATTGATATAAAAGTAACTAAACAATACACAGTTGAATCTGTATTAAATAATAAATATCATGCTTATAGATGGCAATTAGCAGTATATAAATATCTTGTAAAAGAAATTCTTGGAAAAGATTTAAAAACAGGAATTTTGTTCTTTTTAAAAGATGGTGGATATGATTTTAGAAATAAGAAAGATTTACCATCAATTTTATTTAAAGAACTAGAAGTTCCTTCTAGTAAAGAAGTTGAAGAAAGATTTTATGAAATAATTGAAAAACTTAGTTTAATTGATGAAGATAACTTTCATTGTCAGGATTTGTGGTGGAGAAAAGATAAAAGTGGTATATCAGAACCACTTAGATGTAAAAAATATTGTTCTTATTCGGATAAATGTAAATGGTATCAAAAATTTAAAGAAAATAATTTAAATGTATCTTTTTAAGGAGGTATAAATGAATGCTAGAAAAAAACATAAAATTTTTGTAAGAAGATTTTTTAACTTTATTAAAACAAAAAATAAAGTTGATGATTATTATGTTACTACTACAAGAGAAATAGTAGATGAAGTTGGACTTAGTTCAATTAGTAATGTTTATAGTTTTTTAAGAAGACTTGAACTTAAAGATTTAATTGAAATGGAGAGAAGTATAGCTATGTTTGGTGATTTGAAATTTATTGGAATAAAAGTATTAAGAGAACCAGATGAGTTGGAGAAATAGTAGAGAATATAGAATATGGAGAGCAAAGGTAATAAGAAGAGATAAAAGATGTATTATATGTAACTCTATTAAACATAGAGAGGCTCATCATTTATATTGTGCATCTTACTATCCTGAACATAGATTTGATGTAGATAATGCAGTTACTTTATGTAGACATTGTCATTCTCTTTATCATAATAAATTTGTTGGTTCTTATAGAAAGAAATGTAATAAAGAATCATTTGAGAGATTTATGAAAATAGTAAACTATATAAAGGATTTATATGAAAAAGATGATTGATTATATAAATTCAAAAGGAAGATTTTTAAGTTCTGATGAAATTATAGAAAATGCTTTTTGGTTTGTAACTTCATCTATTTTATCTCTTATTAATTTATCTGTTAAATTTAATAATAAAATTATTCCTGTGAATTACTATGGAATTACATTAGCTGGTAGTGGTTCTGGTAAAAGTTTTGTGTATGAGCAAATTAAATCTTATTACAAAGATATTATAGAGAAATGGGATGATGCTTTATTGTTTTCTTTTAGACAAAATACAAAGAAAGAAGATTCTATTTTTATTGATGGTAACTCATTGAAAATAGAGTCATTCTTACCTCCTTTTGAGGTTTCTATTGAAGGAACAAAGGAGGGATTATATCTTAGAGCTTTATCTCTTAGTTATTGCTTTGTTGGTTCTTTGAATATTATTAATGAAGAAATACTTGATATTATGTCTAATTCAACAATAGATACTTTAAAAGAATTATATGATGGTAGATTTATTGGTAAGGTTATTAAAGCAAATATAAATGAGAATTTATATGGAATAAGAGCTAATGCTTTATTGTTTGGTTCTTCAATAGCTCTAAAAAGAGATTCTAAGACATATGAATTGTTTAATAAAAGTTTATCAAGTGGTATTTATAGAAGAAGTTTTATATATTATGAAGAACCAAAAGATATAAAGTTAAATAATTTAGGTTATGTTGATGAACCTGATTATAAAGATGCTGTATTTGATGTTTTAAAGGCTAATAGAGAGAGTTTATCAACAGGTATACCTTACATACTTGAAGTTGATAAAAATGCAATAGAAGTGCTTTTAGACATTAATAATGAGCTAATAGAGTTTTCTAATAAACATAAAGAAGAAACAAGAATGAGCGCTGAAATTGGTTCATTTGATAAGATATTAAAACTTAGTTGTTTGTATAGTGTTGTGAATAAAAAAGATAAAGTTTATGTTGAAGATGTAGAATATGCTTATGATTTTTATAAAAGATGTAGAGAAACTAATTTTAGTTTGTTTAATGTAGAACCACAACATAAAAGAATTTATAAGATATTAAAACAAAACAATAGATTAACTAAATCAGAGATTCTTGAAAAAGATATTTTTAATAGATTGACCTTTAATGAAGATATTAAACTTGTAGAAGAGCTTTGTTATAGGAACAATGAAAGATTAGTTGTAAAAGGTTCTAAAATCAAGTTTTATTCAATAGAAAAATTACCTATTAATAATTTAGATAAATGTATTGTATCTATTCCTAAGATAGATAAAAGAGAAAAAACTACTGAATATATTAGTATGGAAATTCCTTTCTTTGGTGAAGGACAATCAATTGAAAGATTAGTTAAATCAGATAAAGTATCAAACTTTTGCTTGGTTCATTTTGAAAATGGTAAAAGAAAAGCAGATAAAGCAATAGAGGGACAAAATGTTATAGGTATAGATGTTGATAATGGTGTATCTATAAATGAGATTTTAGATATTTTAAACAATTATGTTTATTTGATTTATACAACTAAGTCACATCAAAAAGATAAAGGAGGAATTGTTTGTGATAGATTTAGAATCTTATTACCTACAAAGACTAAGTTTTATGTTGATAATGAACAGCATAAACAATTAATTAGTAACATATGTGATGCTCTTGGTGTTGGTTCTTATGATGTATCAACAAGAAACATTGATAGATTATGGTTTACTAATCCTAGTGCTATGATATTTAAGAACCAACAAGGAGAATTGTTTGATGTTGTTCCTTATTTGCCTGATACTGATATAAGAGATGTAATTGAAAAACAAATAGAGAAATTTGATGAATCAGACTATGATATAGATGAGATTAATCGTAGAATAGGAGGAATGATAAAATGGTTTATTAATAATACATACCCATCTGTAAGAAATCAAAACTTATTTAGACTTGGTTCTTTTATAGGTGATTTAACTGGTTCTTATGAAAGGATAGAAAAAGAACTTTATAAAGCTAATTCTATGCTCTTAGAACCAGTTAGTGAGAAAGAATTAAGAAAAACTGTTTTAGCAAGTTTAAAAAGAAAATATAGTTAAAAGGAGAATAAATGACAAGAGAAGAAGTTAAAAAAGAATTTTGGAAAGAAGGTGGGATTTTTGAAGAATTGTTTGAACATTGTTTTAATAAAGTTTTAAAGTTGCCTTATAAAGGTAGGGTTATAGATATTTTTATAGACAAAATCTATGATGATTTTGAAAATAGGATATGTAAAAATTGTAAATTTTTAATAAAAACTAGTAAAGGATTATTATGCAGTAATCCTGTTAATTACAATTACATTATTACAGATGAAAAATTTGGTTGTAATAGATTTGAAAAAAAAGGAGAATAAAATGTTAATGTATGAAGTAAGTTTGTTAAAAATTAATGAATTGGGTGATGTTGTTGATTATTTAGAAAATATTGATGGTATTGATTATTATGTGTTTTATAATGAAGCTGATAGAGTTATTTTTATTTATTTTAATAATAATCTTTCTTTTATAGAGAAAGGAATAATTATTAATAAGATTAGAAGATTTATACCTTCTAGAAAATATAATGAATTTACTTATTTAAATCAAAAACTTAATTTTGATGGTTTAATTTTATCAGAATAAAAGGAGAGTAAATGGCAGTAAGATTAATTTATATAACACCTCTTTGGTTAATAGCAAATGGTATTAGATATTCACACGATAATCATCATTTGAGTGATACAAAAGAAAAACAACAAGAATATATTACTGAAACTATAATGAATGGTGGTTTTGTTAATGAAAAAGTTAAAGAACATTTAATAGGTGATAAAGATTTTGATTTAATTAAAAGAGTTGGTTTTAAAATGAAACATGAAAGCGTTCTAAGACATTCTTTGATTGTTTTTGAAATAGAAGCAAGTAGAGCTTTATTACAAGAACTATCAAGACATTGTGTTGGAGTAGAACCAACAGTAAAATCAACAAGATATGTTCTAAAGAAAGAATTAAAAGATGAAAAAAGTTTTAAATGGAATACATTAGAAGAATTTAAAGAAGTTAAAGATAGAGCTAAAAAATATGTATATTTAACAGGGTATGATGATGTAGATGATAGAATAATAAGAGCATTAGAAGAATTAAGGTGGCTTATTAAAGAAAATTTTTCAAATGATATTGTTAAATATGCTTTACCTGAAGCATTTAAATTTAAAGGACAATATTCTTTTAATTTACAATCGTTGGTTCATCTTTTAGAACTAAGAACCAACAAAGATGTATTACCAGAGTTTCAAAGATTATGTGTAGATATGATTGATGTTTTACCAAATGATTATAAGAAACTTATTTTAATTAATGAAAAAATTAAATCTAATTATGAAAGGATTAAGAATGGATAATAGATGTTTTGATTTTTTATATGAAGCATTTGGTGGTGGTTCTTATGATTGGAATTATTTGTTTAATAAAATGGATGATTTTGAATTAGAACCATCTGAAATAGTAGAATATGTTAAAGATTGCACATCAGAACCAAGATTTAATGATTTTATGTATGCTTGTTTATCTCTTGGTTCTGAAAAAATGAAAGATATTTTGATTAATTATGTAAATAAACATTGTAATAATCCAGAAAAGATAGTAAAAGCAATAGAAGACTATGAAGTTAACATTTATATAAACTATCTTGATAGTAGTTTTATTGATAATGTTTTTAGTCAATTTTCTTATCAAGAACTTGTTGATGAAGATAAACAAAGAAAAATGCTTGAAATGTTATTAGATGAATTAGGAATTAAGTGTAATTTCAAGAATGATTGAATTAAAAGAAATAGCTAAGTTAATTTTTTGGTTTAATTAAAAAATATAAGGAGGATAAATGAAATTGTATGTAATAATTGGAGATTTACCATATGATGGTTTACACTTTGAAAAATGTTTTTCTTCAATAGAGAAAGCAAGAAGTTATTTTAATGTTTTGAAGATTGAATATAAAAATGTTGGAACTCTAAGAGAGACCAATGATTTGATTGTTTTTAACAATAATGATGTATATAAAATATTGGAAATTGAATGTAATGAAATTGATTAAAAAGGATTAAAAATGAATTATGATGAGTTATATGGAATATCTATTGATGAATATTGTAAGTATCATAATACAACAATTGACTCTTTAATTTCTAAAACATCAAAAGATATTGAGTTGTTAAAAAGAAGATTGAATTGTTTAATTTATGAAGAAAAAGTTGATATTGGTTCTCAATTAATTAATGATGTGTATTCTTTATTGCAAAAGAAGGAAAGACATTTAGAAAGATTAAAAAAATGGAAAAGGAAGAAAAATGATTAAATGTATTAAAAAAGAATTTGATTTAACAATTAATGATTACAAGTTTGATAAATATAAAAAAGATTATTATTTTTATATTTGTTATGAAAATGATAGGTTCTTAGCCTATCAAGAAAAACAAAGTAAGTTGTTTGTTAAAGATAAGAAGTTTAAAGGTATTTATTTTGAAATGAATGCTAACAAAGATTTTGTTGAATTTTATAAAAATAGAAAAAGGAGAGTAAATGAAAAAAATAATTAAAAAACTACCTAAGTTTCTACAAGAAAAACCAAGTATCTTTATTGAAAAGGATACTTGTAATGATTTTAGGGTTTTAATTAAACTTAATAAAGAAGGTGCAATTGTATTGTATGGAACTTTAAAAGGAAAAAGGGTTAAGTTCAATGATTATTATAAATTAATTGTTGGAGATATTGATGATAATCTTGGTATAAGTGAATATGGTTTTTGTGAAATGATGAGTTCAATAGAAGTTGATGTTCCTTTTAATACTACTGAAAAAGATTTTTATAGAATTCTTGAAAAAACTGTTGAAATTTATCAAATTATTAAAAAGGAGAGTAAATGAAAAAAACTAATTTAGTTTTAAAAATGTATGATTTAGTAGATTTTATTCAAGAAAAAGGTTATTTAGATGAAGCTCATAAGTTTAGAAATATAGTTGATGAGCTTTATAAAGAAATTCAACAAGAAGAACCAATTGAAAGGATTAAAAAGTTTCAAAGAGATAGATTGTTGGATAAACAAAATTATGATTTTATTAATGAATCAACAAATATTATTGAAGAATTGTTAGAAACAAAAGGATTTAAAATTGATAAGAATAAAAGAGAGTATCTAAAAACAGAAGTAAAAGGTTTCTTTGATTATCTTAAAAACTTATTTGATTTTAATGAAAGTAAAGTTGAAAAAGAAGATATAGTAGATGCATATGCAGATATTGTTGTCTTTGCAATAGGTGCTATTATGAAATTAGGATATGAACCAAATTGTGTTTTAAAAGAAGTTTCAAAAGAAGTGAATAGTAGAGTTGGTTCTATTATTAATGGAAAATTTCAAAAAGATTTAACTAAACAACATTTATGGTATAAAGCAAATT
>Ga0256836_1000818_pt1 | contig 15402 bp, 14 predicted proteins | sample 4561380metaG_FD_185974 | JGI IMG/M metagenome (GOLD analysis project Ga0256836, IMG submission 185974) | Hydrothermal vent microbial communities from Guaymas Basin, Mexico - 4561-380 | ecosystem: Environmental > Aquatic > Marine > Hydrothermal vents | place: Mexico: Guaymas Basin | collected...
ACAATTGCCAAATTTATTGATAGTTCTACTATAAGTTAATATCCCACAAAAACAACTAACACTGGTTGATTTATTTTACAAAAAGTAGCGTTATTTAGAGGATTTTAATTAAATGGCGGAGAGGGCGTCCGCCATTATTTAGTTTCTACAAGTTTATAAAAATTTACAAAAAGTCTTTATATCTTCCATAAAACAAGAATTTTTAGTATACTATTGTATCAAAAAGTTTATATAAAGCTACAATATTTTTTGAGGGTAATTTTGGGGTAAGAAAATTAACAGAACTGGAAATTAAAAATGCTAAACCAAAAGATAAAAAATATAAATTATATGATGGAGATTATTTATATTTAGAAGTATATCCATCAGGCAACAAGCAATGGGTATATGAATATAAGAAAAAAGTCACTTTTAGAATAGGCTCATATCCTCCACTAAAATTAAAAGAGAAATTGAACTTTATGGATTAGATTTAGTATTACAAAAACGACAAGAAGAAAAGATAAAATCTAAAAAATTTTTTGAAAATGTAGTAAAAGAGTGATTAAAAGAGTATAAAAAAGGTAAAGCTGAGCGTAGTATCACTACAACTCTTCAAAGATTGAATAAACATATCTTACCTACCTTTAAGAATAAAGATATATCAAAAATTAGACTAAAAGAAATATATGAGCTATTAAAAAAACACAATAAGCCAACTGCCGAAAAATTAAAATCAATTCTTAACGGAATATTCAAATATGCCCTTACAAAAGAATATATTGAGCATAATATAATAAATGACATTGATTTAAAGCATATTTTCCACACCGCCACCAACAAAAATCATTATTCTTTCATTACAGATTTAAATGAAGTAAAGATTTATTTCAATGAATTAGAAGACCTATCAACTCAACCGATAGTAAAAGGAGCAATCAAAATTATTTGGCTAACTGCTTTAAGGCAAGGAAGTGTTAGAAAAATAGAATGGAAACATATTGATTTTAAAAAAAGAATCCTCACTATCCCAAGAGATAATCTAAAAATTAAGGCAATTGATTTTAAAATTCCTTTAACGGATGAAGCAATAAAAGTATTTGAATATCTTAAAAAACTGAAATCAAACAACTATGTATTTTATTCTATGAATAATCCCAAAAATCCAATAAGTGAAACATCTTTAAGAGTTTTCCAGCAAAAGATAAGAGATAAATATAAAATATCATATCAAACACTTCACAGGATAAGACATACTTTTTCAACCCTTTCAAGACAATATTTGCAAAGAAAATATAATATTCCAGATGAAGTAATTGAAATTGCCCTTCAACATTTAGATAAAAATAAAATAAGAGAGGTTTATAATCATTATGATTACTTTGAAGAAAGAAAAGAACTGCTTACTCTATGGGAACAATTTTTACTAAATTTATAATTCATTTGTCGATTTGTCGGAAAAATAATAAAACAACCATATTTTAGAGGTTTATTATTGCTTAATTTGTCGATATTTTATTTACTTAAAGGCGCAAAGTTATTCAGTTTGTATTATACTGCAAAACTTTATATAATTTTTTTGTATTACACTACAAGGAATAACAATGTTTAACAGAATTAAATATTATTCAAATCTTTTTTTATCTTCTAAAATCCCGGAATATAAAAGAAGCGTATTTAATAAGATAAATTTTAACGAAAAAATGATAGGATTAAAAGGTGCAAAAGGTGTTGGTAAAACTACCATAATTCATCAATACTTAACTTCACTTGATTATTCTTTAAAGAAAAAATTATATATCTCCCTTGATAACCCTATTGTTGAAGAATACACCCTACTTGACATTGCAGAAGAAGCACATAAAAGGGATATTAAAGTAATTGCTTTTGATGAGATTCATTACAAAAAAGATTTTGAAAGAGAACTTAAAACAATATTTGATTTTTTTGATATTCAGGTTTTATTTTCAGGTTCATCAGCAATTGCGATGAGTAATACCGATTTAAGCAGAAGAGCAGTAATTTATGATATACCGATACTCTCTTTTAGGGAATTTTTAGAACTTAGATTAAATGAAAAGTTCAAAAGTTACAAATTAGACGAAATTTTAAATAATCACGAGGAAATAGCTTTTAATATAATCTCAAAAATAAAACCAATAAAGCATTTTGAAGAGTATCTAAAATACGGGATTTATCCGTTTTTTTTAGAAAGCGATGAAGAGAGTTTTGTATTAAAATTAATTGAAGTTATTAATAAAACGATTGAGAGTGACCTGCTTTATTTATTCAATATCGATATTAGAAACATACACATTCTTAAAAAACTCCTTGTTTTACTTTGCGAAAATCCTCCTGGAAACTTTAATGTTACAGCACTTTCAAAAGAAATAGGAATAAATGTAAGGACGCTTTATAATTATATTGAAGCTCTAAATAGAGGAAAATTAATTCATCTGCTTTATTACAATAAAAAAGGTAACGCACTTTTTCAAAAGCCTGATAAAATCCTTCTTGATAATCCAAATCTTTTTAATGCTCTGTGTGCTAACCAAAATAAAGGCTCAATAAGAGAAAGTTTTTTCATATCTCAACTTCAAAACCACGATATCAGATACTCAAAACAAGGAGATTATATTATTGATAATAAATATACCTTTGAAATAGGAGGGAAAAATAAAACTTCTAAGCAGATAAAAGATATTGAAAATGCCTATTTAGCAATTGATGATATTGAAATAGGAAGTGATAATAAAATTCCTTTATGGCTGTTTGGATTTTTATATTAAAAACCTTCAAAAAACAGTTTCTTTTGTGTCGTCATAAAAAATAATATAAAATAGCCCTAAAAAAGGGCTTTAAATGTTGGTTTTAGAAGAGAAATTTAAAGAAGCTTTTGGAAAAGATTACTTTCCATATTTTGTTGCAACACTTAGTGTAATGATGACTTATATAAAAATGAGATGTTATTTAATCTTATTTCCTTAAAGGATAATAACTTTATTTCAAAAGTAATTAAAAACATTGTCCCCTTACCTAACATAAATTTTAAGCTTGATTCTAAAATAGAAAATAAACTAATCTATGTAATTAGAACAATTGGTTATTCTATTTATAAAATAAGTTGCTTTGATAGTGTAGCTCAATTTACATTAAAGAATAAAAAAATACTTGCTTTTAGCGATTTTGAGATACTAGATGATGAAAAAGAGATTATTTTTGTTGATAAAAAGCCTACATTGATTTTAGATTTAGAAAATAAAGAGTTTAATATTGATTATGATTTTCATATGATTGATTCGGTAGAGAATCCAAAAGAAATAAATAATAAAATGCTTATTGAAATTACTCAAATTTTTAAGGATAAATTACATCAATTCAGCCAAGAATCATTACTTGCGTATCTTTTATATAAATCACTTATTCTTAGTATTAAAGAGTTTATTTTTCTTTTTTCAAGGATTTATCTTGCAGAAAATGGGTATTTTAAAACAAATTTTGATAAAAAAATTGATTTTGAGAAGATTTTTAGTAAAATTTTTGAATATTCTTATCAATTTTTTATGAAATTTAGGGCTTATTATGAAGAAATTGAAAAGCATTTTTACATTCCATATATTCCAAAAAAGGAGAAAAAAATAATTGAAACAGCTAAAAATATGCTTATTTTTGAAGAAAAACCATTAATTAGAGAGCTTTACCGCAAAACAAACACAACCGCCTCTTTTACAAAAGCAGTGCTAAAAAAGCACGGCTTTTTGATAGATGGAAGTAGTTTTTATTATTTATGACGACGATGACATAGATTTTTTATTAAATTACCTTATATTAAAATTTCTATTTTTTTATAAATTTTATTTAACTCTTTTAATTGGGAATATAATTTTTGAATTTCTTTATTGTAATTTGAAATAATTTTTCCTATCGTTAGATTTTCTTCAGTTGTATATTGCAAAACATCTAGTTCAACAGAATGTATAAAATTTTTTAGTTCTTCTAATTCTTTAATCTTTTCTTGCAATGCATTTTCATATGATTTAAAAATATTTTCAAATTCCTCTTTTATTTTTAAAAATTTCAGCGATTTATTTTTAGATTCATTATTCAAAAATTTGAATAATCCGGTTTTTTTGTAAATTATCTCTTTTTTAAGAGTTGAACTGTAAGCACTTATACCTTCAACCTTTATATCATAATCATCTAAAACCTCCTCAATTTCATCTAAGATATCTTCTAAATCATCTTTACTTTTTAAATCTGCTTTGTTTAATACAATAAATAATTTTTTATTTTCTAAGTCTAAATTCTCTAAAAATTCTATATCACTGCTTGAGATAGTTCCATTACTATCAGCTCCTAAGAGCCATATTATTGAATTTGCTTCGTTTAAAAGAGATTTGGTAATACTTACATCATCTTTTGTATGAAATCCACTTGGATTATAACCCGGAGTATCAATAAAACAGATATTTTTTACTTTTTCAAAAGGAGCATTTATTACAATAAAAGGCAAATATTCTCTCAAATTAAACTCAAAAAGATTAATATATTTATGAGATAACAGATTTTTCTCTTCTTCGCTAAACTTTACTATCCCGCCTTTAAAATTCACTCCTGTTAATCTGTTTTCTCCATCTACAACATAAGCCGGAATTGCAGTAGTTGGTTCAATACCAATAGGCAAAGTAAAATTTGTTAAAAAAGAACTAATAAATTGACTTTTGCCCGCACTAAAGCCTCCTCCTACTGCAATTATCGGCTTTTTAAACACATCTTCATTTGCGCTCATTATTTCAAGTTCGGCTATTAAATTTTGAAGTTTTAATATTATCTCCGCTTCATTTGGTAATACGGTAATTTTATTAAGCAAAGGCAATAGCTCATTATCAATTAAACTTTTAAAATTTTCTATTTTTTCGTTATTACTAGTGCTTTTTAAAATTTTAGCAATTATGTGGTATTTGTTTTTAAAAGTTTTTAGGGATTTAATCTCTTTTTGTAGTGTTTCTTTTTGCTTGTTTAGCTCTTCTATTAACTCTTCTTTTTTAGCTATCTCATCTTTTAAACTGTTTCTGGCTTTTTCTAAATTTTTTATTTCTTGTTCTTTTTTTATAATCTCTTTTTCAATTAAATCAATATTTTTAAAAATTTCATCTATTTTTTTTAATTTTGCATGAAGAGTGACATACATTAATAAACTGTCAATATCTTTTTTTAGTTTATTTAACATTTAAATCTCCTTAATTTCATTTAAAATTCTCTCATATCTTTTAATAGTAAGTTCTCTATTATTTAGCTCTTCTTCAAGCTTTTCTATCTCTTTGTCGTATGATTTAAAAATTTCTTTTCCAACATCTATATTTTGTAATTTTAAAATTAATGAACTTACATAAGAATTAATATCTCCTTTTACCCTTGATTTAAGAGTACTTACATAATCTCTTGCATTATCTAAAAACCTTTCCGCTTCCCTTCCTTTTAAAGTTCCGCTTTTTCTAAGAGATGATGGAAGTGAATTTGAATAAGTAATATCAGGAAGTTCTACTGAATTTATCACTCTTCTAATAACAGATGACAAAATAGGTACTTCTAAATTTTCATCTCCTGCTGTATCTCTTAAAACTCCAATTAAATCTTTAAAAATTTGCTTTTTCCAATTATTAATAAACTCTTTTGCTCTTAAAGAAATAACATTTTCAACATTATCTGTAAGTTCTTCTAATGCACTTCTTACAATCCCAGCTCTTGCTATTGTATATGTCTCACTTCTTGTTCTTGTTCTTGTTTCATATCTTGTTCCAGTTATGTCTCTCCACCATAAAAATCCAGAACCTTTGTCTATAGTATATTCTTCTTCCCAAGTACTTGTCTCAATATCTTCACTCTCTCTAATTTCCCTATTTGCTTGACTAAAATATTTGTTAAGCTCATTTATAAGAGCATTTTTCATATTCAATTCAAGCTCTTCTACCAAATCTTTAAATGTCTCGTTTGCAGCAAGTGTTGCTTTTTGTTTTATTGTTAAGAGGTTTTCTTTTCTTTTTCTTATCTTTTCAATATCTGAATTTTTAAGTTGAGTAAGTTTATTTTGCAATCTATTAATTGCTCTTTGTTTAAACTCTTCAAATTTTTCTAATTTCTCTTTTTCAAAATTTTTAATTCTTTCGTTTATAATATCTTCTTTTCTTGTTTTAACTTCACTTATTAACTCTTTTATTCTCGGGATTTGTGAGAGTTTTAATAAATTCTCTTTTGCGTTTTCTTTAAAATATGCGGGATAATGAAATTGTAAGTTATCAAATACAATTTTTTCATTAGAATCAAAATCTTTACTATCAAACTTTTTATAAATAGAATAAGCTACAGAGGAGCTACCTATTACCCCGTTTTTTTTGAGATATTCAAATACGGGAGACATTCTTAAAAATTCATCACTCTCAAATACTTTAATCGTATGAGAAGTTAAATTTTTAGTAATATTATCAATAGCCTCATATAAATCATCTCTCTTTTCGCTTCCAAAAAGTTGATTATCAATTTGAGATGCAATAAGATAAACTTCTCTAACCCCCTCTTTTGAAGTAATCCTATCTATTAAACTTAAATCCTCCTCACTCATAAACTGCCCAGATGGAGATAAAATCAAAATAACATCACAGTGTTTTAAAAGTTCTCTTGTTCTCTCTTCTCTTGATACAATCGGGTCATTTACTCCTGGTGTATCAATTATTGCCATATCTTTTAGCATTTCATCATTTATTTTAATCTTTACAGCTTTTGTAAAAGGCATATATTTACCATTTGCACCTACATAATCTTCAAGTTTTCCTTTTAACTCTTCATAACTTTTAGCTTCAATTTTTGTCGGTATATCTTTTATATTTGAGCTTTTTATCATTTCATATTGCTCATATGCACTTGCTAAATCGCTTGGCATCTCTTTTTTTGCGTTTTTTAAAGCCTTTTCTTTTAACTCTTTTTCATCAAAGGGCTTATTTTTTCTCTTTTTTCTCTCTGATAAATCCTTAAAAATCTCATCTGCTTTTTGCTTTACCCTTCTTTCATATTCAAAATATCTCTCTTTTAAATTTTCAATATCTTCATTGCTAAAAAGTTCAATCTCTGCTTCAAACTTATCTCCATATTCTAAAACACTTAATGCCGCAGTCATTGGAGTTGCCGCTTTTGGCAAAATCGATTTTCCATCAAAAACTAAGCTATTCAAAAGAGAGCTTTTCCCCGCTTTTACCCTACCTACAACGCCAACTTTTAAATTTCTCTCTTTTTCATTAATCTCTTTTAATGCCTTTTGAAGTTCATTACTTTTTGTAATGGCATACTCTTCTTTTAAATCTTTAAATTCATCAACTAAATCATATTTTTTTTCAATTTCTTCATAATTTTTTATTTTTTCTACTATCATAACTTCTCCTTAAAAATCAAATTCAATTTCATCATCTCTGCTATCAAGCACCGCTTCTACATTTTCGTCTATACTTTTTAGTAAATCTACATCATTTTCACTTAAATAACTAAACCTATCTAAATTAAAATTAATTTCCACATTAAAAATTGCACTTAATAACTCTTCTAATTTACTAAACAATTCATCAAGTTCTTTTATAAGATAATCTTTATTAAATTTAAAATAGCTTTTTAAGTTTTCAAGTCTTATTATAGGATTTTCGCTTTCTATATCTTCTTGAAGTAAATCAAGAGATAAAGAGTGCAAAACTTTATAAATTTCGTTTTTTTCTTTTTTTTCTACAAGAAGAGCAATTTTATATTTTAAATAAATTCTTATTAACTCATTTACAATTTCATCAATTTTTAAAATAGTTTTATTATTTTCTTTTAAGTAATCATATAAACTCTTTTTTCTAAATAAAACCTCTTTTTTTCGAATAGAGCTATATGCACTAATTCCTTCAAACTCAATATCATAATCTTCTAAAACCTCCTCTACCTCATCTAAAATTTCTTCTAAATCATCCTCACTTTTTAAATCCGCTTTGTTTAATACAATAAATAATTTCTTATTCTCTAAATCCAAACTTTCAATAAATTCCAAATCACTGCTTGGAATAGTCCCTGTTACATCAAGTCCTATTAACCATATAAAAGCATCGCTTTTATTTAAAAACTCTTTTGAGATATTTACATCGTCTTTAAAGTTGTCTTTATTTGCCGGATTGTAGCCGGGAGTATCTATAAAGCATAAATTTTCATACTCAAAATTAGTAGCCAAAACAAGATAACTTAAAATTTCTTTTAAATTAAACTTAAAAGATTTTAAAAATTTATGAGAAAATTTTTTGTGAAAATCGCTATCAATATCTCTTAAATTAACACTTCCACCTTTATAATTACATGCAATTAATTTATTATCCCCGTTTAGCACATATGTAGCAATTGCAGTTGTTGGCTCAATACCTACGGGCAGTTTTATTCCATCAATAAATGAGCTTATAAACTCACTCTTTCCAGCACTAAATCCTCCACCAACTGCTACTATGCTTTTTTTGTGAAGCTCAGGATATGATAGAATTAATTTTATTTTATTTTCCAGTTTTTTTAATTTTAATACAACTTCCCCTTCTCCCTTTAAAACAACTTTTTTTGAAAAGTCCAAAAATTTATCAAAAATTTCATTCAATTTTTCTAAATCTTCTTTATCTGCCTTTGCCGTTATTAATTGTGATATTAACTCTTCTCTTAATTCACAATCCATCTTCTCTCCTAAAAGATTTTATCAAACTCATCAAAAACCTCAATATCCCCATATACAGAATTAAATATCCAAATTTTATCAAAATACTCCAAATTACTTCTTCCATAATTACCAATTACCAAAGAATAAAATCTATTTTTGTTTTTTCTTGCTTCTTTTATGTTATTTACCGTATTAGAGTCTAAATTATTCATAACAAAATCGGATATTACTAGTAAATCTGCTTTTTTATATTTCTCTTTCATAAGTTTTGTAGCATAATTTAATGCAGGGGCTACGTCTGTTCCTCCATAAAAAGAAAGTTTTAAAAAGTTTATTAACTCTTTTACCCCTTTTTTACCGCTAAGTTCAAATGTAGTAATTGAAGTTGAAAAATTAATCAAAAAACAATCTCTTTTTTCTTTTTTTGCAATTGATGCAATATATAAAGTTATCGCTTTTGCAATATATTCAGGCTCTCCGCTCATAGAACCGCTTGTATCTACGCATAAAATTATAGGACCTTGTTTTTCATCTTTTTCTACATTTTTTAGCTCTTTTTCTTCTTTGTAATTTATCTCTTTTTCTAAAACTTCTTTATTTGCAATGCTCTCAAAACAACTAAGAGACCTTTCTATATATTTCTTATAAAACAAAATCTCTTCCTCACTATCTAATAGCATCAGTTCTTGTGGCAAGACGTTTGCTAAATCACTATCAAGCTTTATTCCGTCAAGTTCGTTTTTAAAAATACTCTTTTTTTTAGTTACAATTATCTCTTTTGTAACATTTACAAGCTCTTGTTTTTTGTTTTTTCTTGCTCTTTTTATTCTTCCAAGCATCTCTATAAGTTTTTTTATGTTTTTATTGTTTGAAATAAATTCAGTCCACTTTTTAACTTCATTTATATCGTTTTTGTTAAGTTCCCCCTCATCTAAACTAAAAAGCTCCCCTCCAAAAGAGAGACACTTAATTGTTTTATAAAACTCTTCCCTTGTTTTTAGCCACTCTTTTGTTTTTTTTACAAACTCATCGGTTAGCTCTTTTTCTTTTTGTCGTTTCCAGTTTTCATACGCTTCTTTTAAATTTTTCTCCCATTGATTTTGTAATACTTTAAGAGATAAACTAATTCCTCTTTTTAGTTTTCTATCAAGAGTTGGATTTTTTGATTTTAAGCTTTTTTTTTCAAACTTTTTTATCTCTTTTTGCCAATAATTTATATCTTTTAGGCTTAATTCCTTATACCCCTCAACCCCCTCTATTAAAGTCTCTAAATAAAAATCTTCTTTTTTTACTTTTTCTTTAAATTTTTTTAATTTTTTTTCATTCTCAAAATATGGATTTTCTGTTTTTAAAGTGCGTTTTAGTTTTCTTTTAAATTCTTTAATTTTTTCTTTTAGCTTCTCTCTTACACTCTCAACATTTAAAACCTCAAACTCTTCAAATCTTTTAAGCATTCTCAAACTCTTTTATCTTATTATAAATTCTCTCTAAATCTTTAATTTCAAGTTCAACATCTTCAATCTGCTTATTTACGGAAGTTAAAGCAATTTCAATCTCTTCATTTTCTAAAAAAACATTTGATAAGTTTTGAGTTAGCTCCTGTTTTTTATTTTTTGCTTGATTTAGGGCATTAAAGAGTTTTTCTTTAATCTCATCTACATCTCCTTTAAAAATAAAAACTTGTAATATTCTTTTACTGATATTAATTCTTTTAAAGAATGCTTTGTGTTGAGATGTTTTCTGATAAAAATCTTTTCTTTCTTTTGGTTTATATGTATAAACGCTCCAATAATACTCATTTAAATCTGCTTGATTATTTATTAAATCATTCCTTTGATAATCATTATGGTCTCTATTTAAAACAATCAAAAATTCTCCATCCTCCCATTTAGCTTTTAGCCATTCAGCTTTATTTTTTTCTTTATCTAAAACATCAAACCAATTGTTATTTTCTATGTTGTTCAGATTTATATATATAGTAGAATATTTCTTGCAATCATTGTAAAGATAATAAACATAATGAAATTCTGGCTTAATCTTTAAATATTTTTCTCCTTCAATCTCAACTACATCATCATAAATATAATCTTCATAAAAAAGCACTTCATTTATATCTTTTTCAAGAGCTTCTTTTTCTTTTTTAATTTCAAGCAGATTAATACCAATATCAATTCCAACTTCTTTAATAGCATTTTCCACTATTTTTTTAACTACCTCAAAATCTTCCTCAACTTCCCATAGACAATATTTAAGCAAATTTACATCTACTATATTCGTTTCATTTCTTCCGTTAAAATATGCAGAGGCTTTTAGAAGTTTTGCTGCTTTTTGCCATCTTCTATCAGAGATATAAATTGGATTTTTTGATTTTTGATTATGCTTTTCAATCTCTATTCTTATTGCATTTATAAGATTAAATGTATCGTCTGAAATTTTTACTTGTTGTATCTCTTTTTTAAATTTTTCAAGCTCTTCATTGCTAAATTTCTCATCAATTTCAATCTCTGCTGAGCTTTCTCCACCTTGTAACATTGATTCAAAATTTTCTCTTTTTCTGATTGGATTTACTATAAGTCTTATTAAAAACCTATCATATAAAGCTTCTAGTCCTTCATTTTGAGGTATCTCATTTGATGCGGAAAAAAGCGCTTTTAAAGGAACTTTTACTATCTCACTTCCGTTTTTAAAAATTTTTTCGTTTATAATTGTAAGAAGTGTATTTAAAATTGATGGACTTGCCTTAAATATCTCATCTAAAAAAGCAATATCGGCACTTGGCAAATACCCATCTATTTTTCTGACAAAATTATCCTTTTTTAATTCGCTAAGCATTATAGGACCAAAAACATCTTCTGGGGTTGAAAATTTTTGCATTAAATATTCAAAATAATTCCCTCCTTCAAACGCTTTTGATACTCTTCTTGAAATAAGGCTTTTTGCAACCCCCGGAGGTCCATATAAAAACACATTTTCACCACTTAACGCTCCAAGTAAGGCTAATTTTACCTCTTTATCTCTTTCATACAGCCCTTTTGTTAAGATATCTACTACTTTTTGCACTCTTTTTTTCATTTTTTCTCCCTAAAAATAAGATTTCCAATTTTTATTAATTTATCTTTTTTAATTTGAAGTTTATCAATTTCTTCTTCAATTTTATCAATTTTTTCTTCTTTTTCTTTTAAAATCTCTTCAATTTCAATTTTTTTACTTTCTATTTCTCTTTCAAACTTATCACTAACTGCATTTATTATATTTTCCGTCTCTTTATTTACGATATCAGGCAAAACCCTTTGAAGATTTAATCTTATCTTTGGAATAATTTGAGTATGAATAGCCTCTTTTAATTTAGCTCTTGCTAACTCTTCTTGTTTTGATTTAAAAATCATATTTAAAATATCAGGTAAAAAGACCAAAATTATTTCAATTATTGGATTTAAAACATTGGTGGTAATTGTTAATATTGATGCAATTGCTTTATACACTTTCGAGCTTTTACCTTCAAGTTTCTCTTTTATTACTTCAAGCCCGTTTAATGCGTTTTTAACAAAAATCTCGGTAGAAGTAGAGATTTTTTCTATCCAGTTTTCATCTATCATAAACCCTTCAAATTCTATTCCTCTTAGCTCTAATCTAAAATCTTTTATTATATCGCTTGAAACTCTCTCAAAACTTTTTCTAAGCTCAATTAGAAGCACATTTCTTAAAATATCGTTTATCTCCTCTTCAAATCCCTGTTTTTTAAGGGCAAGTTCTATTAAAAACTCTTCTTGTTTTAAAATCTCATTTATTACTTTATTTATAATATTTTCGATATTTATATAATTTTTGTCCTTTAAATTTTCTATCATCTTTTCTTTTTTATTTTTTAATTCTTCAATACTTTGATTGAGTTTCTTTATTACATCTTTTGCTTCATCTTTTGTGGATTTTAAAGTAGCGATTTTTGTATTTATTTCACTCTCAATCCTAAAATACAACTCTTCTAAATCCAAGCTAAATAAATTTTGATAGATTTTATCAATATCAATGCTTTTTACAATTTCATTTAAAGAATCTTTTGTATTATCTAAAAAATAAATCTCTTTGTCATAATCAAAATCTTCAAGCTGTTTTGATACATACTCTTTAATTTCTTCAATTCCTTCTTTTGATTTTAAATTTGTTTTACTCAGACAAAAAGAAAAATCTCTAAATTCACTTATTAAATCAAGCTCTTTATATAATCTTTTTGAGATGTTTCCTTTTTCCACACTCATTAATACAATAAAATATACCCCTTTTGCTAGATAGTTTAATATTGCTTTATTGTGAAGTTCAATTGGAGAATCAAACCCCGGCATATCAACTAATATAAATGGTTCAATGGATTTTAATTTTTTATTATTTAAAAATACTCTTAAATATTCAAACTCTTTAGCTCTTTCTTTTATTTTTTGCATATCTTCAATTTCAAAAACTTCAATTCCATCTTCTTTAATAGCTTCAATATACTCATCTTCACTATATCTTAGCTCAGTAGCAAGAGAAGTCTCAGGCGTAATACCAACAGGTAAAACTTCCTTTTCTAAAAACAAGTTTATTGCACTGCTTTTTCCCGCACTAAATTCACCGACAACCGGCACTAAAAGTTCTAAGTTTTCAATTTTTTGAATATAATCATCTACATCATAACCTAATAATTTTAATTCATTTAAAAATTTTAAATAAAGCTCTTTCATTTTTTTCCTTTCTAAAAACATTCTTAACCATATCAACAACTTCTTCCAACGGATTTCTAATCATACTTGATGAAACAATTTCAACCTCACCTCCACATTTAGGACAACTTACGGGCATAAAAACATCAGATTGATATTTAGTAAATGTATAGCCGCATTTTTTGCATTTGTATTTGTAGTATCTACCGACAGGCATCCTTTCTCCTTTTTCCCTATTTAAAATTATACATTCTAATCATTTGTCAGTATCATTTGTCAGTTATCATTATAAAACAAAAATCCGAAAATTAATTTCGGATTAAGAAATTTTGTAACAAACTTTTAAGTTTTTTATTTAACCTCTCATCTAAAATTTTAATGCTTGGAAGGTATTTTTTAATAAAATTTAGGGCTTCTTCATCTGTGTAGTAGTAGAGTTTTATTGAAACATACTCATCAGTTTCATCTAATTTTTTGCAATTTATAGGCAATCTTCTAATAACCGGCTCACGATATGGAGGATAGATTTTTAGTTTAACCGATTTAACTTCTTTTTTTATCCAAGGTGTTTTTTTTAGATTTTGTTTTATTTTTGAAGTATCCCCATATAAGTTTTCATAAAGCATATAAAGAGCTTCAATTTTATTTATAAGAAAAGTTTTAATTCTGTTTTCAATCAAATCTATTGCTATTAGATACCAGTAATACTGATAATTTGCTATTTTTAAAGGATGGAGAGTTTTTTTGTTCCCCTCATAAATTATTTCAATGGAATAGTTCCATTTTATCGATTGCAAAAGCTCTTTAAAAAGTTCAATATCCCTGATTGCTTCAAGTTCGGTGTCAAATTCAACCAAAAATTCATTATTATATAAATCTTTTATTTCTTGTTCAAATCCTTTAAAAGAGTGATATGCAATTGAATAGATAAAATTTTCCAATATTTCCTTTATTTCTTGCTTCATAAATTTAGGAATTTCTTTTAATTTGTAATATCCTTTTTTAGGAGATATTATCTCGTGAGCCAGTTGTAACTCTTTTATGTCGTTTAAAATTGTCCTTTCAGTTACATCTAATTGTTTTGCAAGTTTAGTAGTGTTTAGTGTTTCTCCTAAAAGAAGCCTATTTAGAATGATATTCAATCTTTTTTGTTTTTTCATCCTTAAACCTTTTGTATCTCTCAATTTCATCACTTAATTGTTTAATAGTCATACTTATTACAAACGCATCGTCTAAAAATCCAATTCCCGGAATAAAATCAGGAATAATATCGGTTGGCAATACCGCATACGCTAACGCCCCAGCAATTATTAAATAAGTTTTTTTATCAACTCTATATTCTTTATCCGTTATCATTTCAAAAAGTAATTTTACATCTTCAAAAAAAGACTGATTTTTTACTTTTTCTATAAATTTTAAAGTATCTTCAACCGAAAATTTATCAGCCAAATTTTTAGCAAGATTTAATGCTTTTTCCTTATCAAACTCTACCATTTTTACTCCTAAACTATTATTTTTAATGTTTTTGCTACATTTTCTGGTATTTCAAACTTCTGATTTTCAAGATAATTTTTTGCAACTATGTTTATCCACTCTCTTGATGTTTTTATATCTTTTACAATTAAAAAATATCTTCCCTCTTCTTCGCTAATCTCATAACTCCCAACTTCTACATATAATGGCTCTTTTTCTCCAAGCAGCATCAATTCAAGCTCTATTTTTTTGTTTTGTGAATCAAGGTTTAATCTTAACATTTTCCCAACCTCCTTTATTTTAAGATTTATTACTGTTTTTACAATAGCTGATATGGCTTTGTCTTTAAGATTTTTTAGCATAAAAATCCCTTGTTTTTATATGAGAAGTATCTATTTGATTTACTAAATTCAAAAACTCTTTAATATTGCTTATTCTCCTATCATTTTGATTTTCCATAGCTTTTTCGTATTTTTGCAAAATTTCTTTAACATCTTTTAAAGAAAGAGTATAAAATTGAAGCAAAAAATTCATCAACTT
>Ga0256836_1000819_pt1 | contig 15385 bp, 11 predicted proteins | sample 4561380metaG_FD_185974 | JGI IMG/M metagenome (GOLD analysis project Ga0256836, IMG submission 185974) | Hydrothermal vent microbial communities from Guaymas Basin, Mexico - 4561-380 | ecosystem: Environmental > Aquatic > Marine > Hydrothermal vents | place: Mexico: Guaymas Basin | collected...
AAAGGATCTACCATATTTAATAAATGTAATTGACACTATAGGAGGAGATTATGCTTGTAGACGAGCTTATAGGTTTTCTTGGAAGAAAGAATATAATTGGGGGACTTTAATAAGCATGTTAAGAAAAAATTTAAAATTAAACATATACAGTCTAGAAGATATAAAGATTATAAAGCGTACTCCTTTTTTTAGAGTAAAAGTTCTAAGAATTTATTATAATAAGTCCGATAGTATAGATATATATGGAGATAAAATAAGGTGGGTTTTTAAAGATAAAAAAGGGCAAGGATTGTATTCTACTTTTTTTGATTTATATGTAAAAAAAGATATAAAGGTCACTTTCAAGGGAAGAGGTTATGGGCATGGAGTTGGTTTGTGTCAGCATGGAGCAATAAAAAGAGCTTTAATGGGTTGGAAAATGAAGAAAATTTTATTTTTTTATTATAAAGATGTAAAATTGCAAAAGATATATTAAAAAAGGAGAAAATTTTAGATGAGAAAAAATTATAAAATAATACTATTATTAATAACAATTTCCATTTTATCCATAGCTTTATTTAAATGTTCTTCTTGTTCAAAACCTAAAGAATTAAAAAAAAGTTATCATTATATTGATACTATATCTATAAAAAGCAATAGTTTTTTTATAATAGACACATTAAATGATAAATCTCTTTTATATAAGACTCCTTTAAAGCAGAAGGGATATTTATCTTTAAATAGTGATACAATATTAAATAACTATATTGTTAAAGCAAATTTTATTGATACTTCAAGAGTAGTAATAGGGGCATATAAAGAAGGAATAAAAGATGCAGAAATTATATTAGGTAGAGGAGCAGAGGTAGGTTTTTTTAGAAGGAATGATAGTATATTTTTATATCTTTATTATGGAGAACTTTATGTTAGAAAATTTTCTCCTAATGTTGAGATTATAGTAAAGAGTATATATAATGTTAGGCTTGCCTTGGATACAATAGGCTATTATTTTAAAGCTAATTTTAAAAATGTAGAGATAGTACCTATTGTAGATAGAAGTGTAGATATAGATAGCATAGAGGTTAGTCCTCCAGGAGAAATTATAAAGGATGATAGAGGTAAAGGATTTGTTAAGCTCAATGATAAGGATATAGAATATTTAATAAAATTTTTAACAAAAGAAAGGGTATATTATTTCTTAAATTATTATAAAATAGATGTAATTAAAAAAAGAGTATTGACTCGTTTACTCCCGGATTATGCATATATAAATATTCCTTTTAAGTTTAAATTTAGATTAACAAAAAATATTAGAGAATATAAAATAATACCTATTAGTCTTCCAGGAGATGCTAGATTAAAAAATGATAATTTATATTGGAGACCAAAAAAATTAGGTTTTTATTATTTTAAATTTCTTTTTGTTATAAATAATATTGACTCTATTTACTATTCTAAAGTAATAAAAGTTATACCATCTATCAAAGGGGATATTGTTGTAAATAAAATATTTGTCCCTGATAGTTTTTGTTATAAAATAACCTTTGATTTTTCAAATGTTTACTCAGTAATTACATTAAATAAGAAATTAATATATAAGATTTTTATAAATAATCAATTAATAGATTGGCCATTTAAGGAAAAGTATAAAGAAATATGTTTATATAAATCGGGAGATTATGATATAAAAATAGAGGTACAATCTATTAATAAAGACATAAAAGTATTTAATAAAAAAATATTTTTAGACTTTCCACCTAAATTAAAATTTTCCATATTAAATTCTACTATTTATAGTGCAGATACTATAAAGATAGATGTTAGTAAAACAAAAGATGATTATGATAAATTTAGTCTTTTAAGATTTCATGTATATTTAAAGAATACAAGAACATCAAGAATAATAAATAAAAAAGTTAGAGGAAAAAGAATTATAAATATTATTCCTAAAGGAGATGGATGTTATAAAGGCTATATAGAAGTAGTTGATACAAAAAATAATAGTTTTAAGAAAAATTTAAGATTAAAGGTATTTTTAAATGTATTTGTTGTATTGAAAGATAAATATTCAATTCATGTTAATCAAAAATTTACCCCTAGTATAAGAATAAAAGGTGATAATATAGACTCTATTTTCGTAGATTTTAATAATGATAAAGTGTTTGATTATAAAACAAGATTAAAAAGAATTATAAAACCTAGCTATATATATAGAAAGGAAGGGAAGTATAATTTAGTTGTTTATGTAAAAACAAAAGATAAAAGAATTAGTAAATTTTCAAGTATAGTAAATGTTATAAATACTCCTACGTATGTTAAAATATTACCAATAGATAAAGATTATTATGTAAAAGAGAGAATACCTATTAAAATAGAAATTAAAGATCCGGATAATAAAATAGTAAAAATAAAATATGATTTTAATGGTGATGGTATTATTGATTCTACTTTTAAGAGATATTATTCTGTCATAAGGTATGCATATAAAAGAAAAGGTAGATATAAATTAAAGGTATTTGTTGAAACAGATGATGATAAGATAACAGGAGATTCAATAAGTATAGTAATAAAAAATCATAAGCCATATGCTATAGCGCCTGAAGATATAACCCCTAGAAAAGGCGAGATGGTTACATTAAAAGGATATGGAAGAGACATTGATGGTAAAATAATAGAATATGCTTGGGATTTTGATAATGATGGAATATGGGATTATATTTCAAAATCTCCAGATGTTAAACATAAATTCTATAAATATTCAATTGTTATATTGAGAGTTATGGATGAAGATTATGATTATGGTTATGATACTATGAGGGTTGTTATATGTCCAGATGATATGGTATTAATAAAAGAAGGAAAATTTTGTATAGATAGATATGAATATCCAAATAAAAAATATGAAAAACCTATGAATAATGTTTCATTTTATGAAGCAGTAGAAATATGTAAAAAACAGGGTAAACATTTATGTTTTGAAGATGAATGGGAACAGGCTTGTGAAGGGAAATTCCATTATAGATATCCATATGGTAATAGTTTTAGTCCTAGAAAATGTAATACTTTTAATAATAAAAAAACAATATCTCCATCTGGAGAATTTTATAGATGTAGGAGTTTCCATGGAGTATATGATTTAAGTGGGAATTTATCAGAATGGGTCCAAACATTAGATGGTGTGGGAAGGGCATATGGGGGAAATTATTTGACTAAAGGCTTTAATTCTACATGTAAATCATACATAGTTGTTGATAAAAAGAAGAGATTTTTTCATATAGGTTTTAGATGTTGTAAATAAAAAAAGAGCAAGCCCTTTTATAGAAAGGACTTGCTCTTTAAAGCTTATATAAATATTATTTTTTTATTCTAGATCTTCATAGCTATCTATAAGTTCATCTCTCCATGTTTCTAAAGAATCATATTCCTTTTTAAATTGATCTTCAGATACATTAGGAAGAATATTATTTTCATTTAAAAATTTTAATTCTTCAACAAATTTATCATAATCATCTTCCATTCTTAATTTTAAATCTGCGTAGATTGCAAATTTTTTTAAAGTTTCATAAAATTCTTTAGCTTCTTTTTCTGTTATAGGTTTTTTTCCATCCCCTATTATTTTGTACATTCCTTTTCTTAATAGTTGTGTAGAATTTCCTAAAGGTTTTTTTAATATATTCCCATCATAGTCGGCCCATAAAACTTTTACATGTTTTTTACCATCTTTATCTACTTTTATTTCATACCCTTTATATACAATTTCTTCCATAAGAAGTCCTAATCCTTCTTTTACATACCATTGGGCTAAGGTATTTTCATATTCATCTTTGGTAGCTTCCATATCAGGAGTAACTTTAAGTTTTGCCCATAATGAGGAGTTTAAAAATATAATTAATGATAATACAATAGAAGTTAGTAAATAACTTTTTTTTCTTTCCATTTTTCCACCTCCTTTGTGGTTTTTATATAATTTCAAAATCCCACTTTAATTTAAAATTAAATTTTTTATTTTCTTTTGTAAAAGTAAAAAGAGGAGAGTGTATTTCTAACTCTACGAAGTTTCTCTCTTTATCAGAATATATTTCTATATTACTATCATGAGGATATCGAGTATTAAATGTATCAAATTTTTGTATAAATTTTATATATCTTTCTTTTTCATATATAGGTTGATATGAAATTAACTCACCTATTTGAGTTAAGAAATATAATTTAAATCCGCCTATATTTTCTATTTTTATATCAAATTCATTTTTTTCTTCATTAAAGATTATATTTTTTTCTAACACCTCTTCATCATATTTAAAAATTTCTTCAGTTTTTAAAAGTTTGGCATCTTTTATTTTTATATTAACAGGTTTTTTTACCTCGCATACATTCCATATACCCCACCAATCAAATTCATCATTTTCTTTTTCTATAGATATTTCAATATTAACTTCATTGGAGTCTTTTTTTATTTCAAAAAATTTTTTTATTTGAATCCCAGTTTCTCTATCAATAGGAGAGGAAAGCAAAACAACTACATCACCATTTTGTTTTTCATAATACTGTATTTCGTAAATTCCAGAATCTAAATCTAAAAAAGGAGGTAATCCTTCTCCCCATTTATATTGAGGAGCTAACCAAACTTTATATCCCCCATAATTTAACCATCCTAACTCTTTCCTTAATTTTTTTATTTCTTCTTTTGTAGCTTCTTTGGGAAGTTCTATAATTTTTCCTGGATTATCTATTGTTTCATATAAAATATTGAAATCTTTACTTCCATAATATAGAACCCTTCCTCCAGCATATTTTGTAAATATTATTCTTTTGTTATCATCTTCAATCATTAAGCAGTCCCAACCTAAGAATTTTGTTTTTGTTATTTTCATATTTTCTCCTTTGTTATTAAATTTTTTATTTCTTCTATTAACTTTTCTTTATTATTTAACATCTCTATAAATTTTTGATGAATTTTTCCATTTGAGACAATAAAATCTGATTTTTTTAGATCAAATTCTTTTCCTTTGAAATCTGTTATTTGAGACCCGGCATTTTTTGCTATAATATATCCGGCAGCAATATCCCAGGGTTTTAGATTAAATTCCCAATAACCATCTAATCTTCCTGCTGCAACAAAACATATATCTAATGAAGCTGCTCCAAATCTTCTAAGTCCTGTTATATTCATTAATAAAGAGTAAGTTTCTAATATATTTGAGGAATATATATCTTCTCTTTTATATGGAAATCCTGTTGCTAAAATAGAATTTTTTATATTCTCTATAGATGAGACTTTTATAATTTTATCATTTAAATAGCTTTTATCTCCTTTTTTAGAATAAAATAGTTCTTCATAGATAGGATTATATACAAATCCTAATAGTATTTCTTTATTAAAATATAAGGCTATAGATATAGCAAAATAAGGAATAGAATGCGCAAAATTATTTGTCCCATCAATAGGATCAATAATCCAAATAAATGAATCTTTTTTATCAAGAGTTTCAATTAAAAGCCCATCTTCTTCTGCTAAAAATAGATCATCGAGAAAATTTTTTTTGATATCGTTTTTTATTTTATCCTGGAGAAGTTTGTCATAATATGTAAGAAGCTCTCTACCGTCTTTATTGATAGTGCCTTTATCTGATTTATAAAATCCTTCTTTTAATATATTACCATATTCGTAAATTTTTTCCTTTACAAAATTAAATCTTAATTCAATTTCTTTAATCATAACATTTCTCCTTTTATATTGTAGTTAAATAGGTAATCTTTTACATAAAATCTTAATAAGTCTATTAAATATAAGTTTGTTATAACCTCATATTCATTAGGTCGTATTTGAATTAAAAAAGGAATAATATTTTTTCTATCATTTCTTATTTTAGCAATAGCAGATAGAACATTGTCTTTAATAGTAAAAATCATTCTATCTATTCCATATCCTATAGTTACGCCTGTTTTTAAAAATTTTATATTTATATCTTTTAAGTAAAAGTAGAGTTTATCTAAAAATACTTCAGCGGCTTTATAGCCTATTTTTGATACATCAATTGTACCATTTATATTAGTTTTTTTAAAATTATTAAAAGGATTTAATCCTATAGCTGTTATCCATATGTTTGTATTTATATAATATTCTTTCATATATTTGTGCATAAGCTCTTCTTTCTTTACTTTTTTATCTAGGAATCTAATATTTAATCTTTTTATTTCAGAACCAATATTTAATTGTGTATAGTCTAACATATTAATTAATTGTTCATCTAGCTGATCAAAATAGATATTTAAAGTTTTAGATAATCCAAAATTAAAAATTACTCTATAGTTTCCACCTAATAATAAGCCAAAACTTTTGTTTATACTAAATTTTCCATTGGAGTAATAAAGAGAAAACTGGTTATTAAAAATGGATATAGTATCATAGTTATATATTAATGTAATAGAATCTATAAAACTAGGTGTTAGATTTGCGATATTTTCTTTTTTTTCAGTTTTAATTATAGATATACTATAAGGCGATACCATTATATTTTGGTATAATGGTAAATTAATATTTATACCTTTAATTTTTATAAGGTTTTTTATTCCTAATTCAGAAGAATTAATTTTTGTATTAGAAGAGATCATTATAGGAGTCATATAAGCAGAAAGTTTTTTAGAACTAAAATTAGGAGTTAAATAAATTTTAGAATTGTTTTTTATAGTTAATATACCATAAGGTTCATATTGAAGTTGTTCTTTCTCAGAGTAATGTTTAGAAAGAGAGTCAAGTATTACTATAGCTATCAAATTATTATTAATTGTAAAAGGATTTTTTATTGATAAATTATTTATCTCTCCACTGTTTATAATATTAGCAATATTTTTGATAGAAGATTTGAAAAAGTACTTAACAGTATCTATTTTATCAAATATATTTTTGAACTTTAGACTAACAGAAGATGACAAATTTCTTAAAATACTTATAGAGTCGTATACAATTTCATTTATAGTTGAAGTTAATATATTTCTTCCTGCTATGCTATTTTTGTTTAGTTTTAGATAAGAATAATTATAAATAGATATCTTGTTGATTTTTACATCTAAAGTATCATAGGATATTTTAAATAAATCAATATCCCCAGAAGTATTTATATTTAAGGATAAAATAGACTTTAGTGTGTTTAAATCAATCTTTCCGTAATATGATATGTTATTTTTTATTGTACCATTTGATGATATATTTATATTATTAATAATACTATCTTTTATAAAAATCTGACTATAATATTTCATTTTATTCCAAAGACTATTTTTAAATTTAACAGAAGAATGATTGGTTCCTTTTATATCTATAGAGTTTTTTTTTATATTAAAAGCCAAGTTTATGTAGGTTTTATTAAAAAAAAATTCAGAATTTACAAAGTTAGAGTCTTTAACCTTCAATTTAGTTAGATCTTCTGAGATATTTAATGAGCCTTTACCATATAAATAAATAGTATCTTGTGCTATACTAGTGATTAAATTATACTTAAATAATTTATAATTTTTTTGAAAAGATAGTTCTCCATTTATTTGTTTTAAAATTAATAATCTATTATCTGGTAATACATTTTTAAAATCATTCAATGATAATTTATAGCCCAACTTTATTTTCATTTTTTGATTTTCTAAAAATTCTTTAATACTTTTATATTTCTTTTTTGGGAAAGATACTATGATGTTAGTTTTTATAAAATTTTTTTTGTACTTAATGCTGGCTTTTGTATATATATAAGGATAAAAATTCTTTTTAAAATCAATAGAGCTGAAAAAGTTTATGTTGGATACTCTAATGATATATCTAGCATCCATATTCCCTTTGGCATTAATATATCCATTAAAGTACAATGGAGTAATTAGAAAGTTTTTTGTACTAACCTTAGATATTGCAATTTTATAAACTTTATATCTTCCATCTAAAATTTTTATAGCATTAGAAGTTATAGCCATTCCAGTATTTAATCTATTTATTCTTATATAATTAGGATAAATAGTTAAAAAAATGTAGGTAGGTTTTAAAGAGAGTGTTATATAGTCAAAATCAATATTTTCAGGATTAAATGGCTCTATGATTTCTTTTTTTAATTTAAAGTTATAGTTTTTTGTAAGTAAACTTGCAAATATTATATCCTTGTTAAAATTAAGAGTTATATTGGCAAATTCTTTATTTTTCAATAGTATTTGTGCTTTAATTTTATTAATATCATTTAGATTTAGCTTACCTATTAGTTTTATATCACCTTTTTGGGGATATATTCCTTTTAATAGAATATTATTTATATAAATATTAGAATACATAGGAATATCTTCAATACTTATAATTTTATTCTTTACACGGATATTTAGCTTATTTTCTATGTTTCCAATAGAAATTAACTCTTTTTTAATATTAAAAAGTTTTACATTATTTATAGATGTAGAAACTTTGAAAATACTATTTGTTAGTAATACTAAACTGGTAAAACTGCCATTACCTTTTATTTCTTTTACCTCTATTTTTATTGTTTTATTATCTGTATATAGATAATCAGATATCTTATAATACAACCTAAATTTAAGATTATTTAAGCTTTTAATGGAAATGTCTTTTACACTAATATTACTAATCATAAAGGTTTGTTGTGAGATTTTATCTTTTATAGCTATATTAATTTTTGAGAGTTCAACTTTAGATATTTTATATGTTATAGGCAAGGAGATTGATAAAACTTTTTCTAGATCTTTTATACTAAATTTTGTTGTATCTTCCTTTTTTTTATTTTTAGGAAAATTATTGGCAAATATTTTAATATCCCCATTTTTTATATCTATTTTATTGATAATTGTTAGAGGAAATATAGATCTATATGAAATTTTATTTATATAAGTATTGATAAGAATATTTTTTGTCTCAGGTTCATATATTTTTATGTTAATATTTTTTATATATCCATAGAAAGGGCTAAGAATTCGAGCTTTTTCGACTTTTACAGATATTCCATTTATTTCTATACCTTTTTCAATAATTTTACTTATATATATAATGCTAATAATATATATTAATAAAAAAAATAATAGAATAGAAAAGATAATAAAATGTGTTTTAATAAAAACTTTTATAGGTGTTATAACATAATTCTTAAAATTCTCTTTAGTTGCTTTTTTTCTTTTACCTTTTTTAGACTTTTTTCCTCGTTTTTGTGATCTCATTTCTATTTTTTATAATTATCTATAAGTTTAACAAATTCATCAAACAAATATCTAGAATCATGGGGTCCTGGACCGGCTTCTGGGTGGTATTGTACTGTAAACCAAGGATCGGTTTTACTTCTAATTCCTTCTATGGTATGATCATTTAAATTTATATGAGTAATTTCAACATCTTCAGGCAGAGTATTAGGATCCACAGCAAAACCATGATTTTGAGCGCTAATTTCTACATGTCCTGTTTTTAAATTTTTTACAGGATGATTCCCACCATGATGCCCAAATTTTAATTTATATGTTTTAGCTCCAATTGCATTTGATAAAATTTGATGTCCTAGACATATTCCAAATATGGGAATCTTTTCTTTTAATAGATCTCTTACTAATTTTATACCAGTTTCTACAGCAGCAGGGTCTCCAGGCCCATTTGAAAGAAATATTCCATCAAAGTCATATTTTAAAATATCCTCAGCTTTTGATTTGGAAGGGAATAATGTTACACTAAATCCTCTTGCTAATAATTGATTTAAAATACTCTTTTTAATCCCAAAATCTATAGCCCCAATTCTATATTTTTTATTTTCTGCCTTATATTCTTTAATTTCTTTAGTAGAAACCTTATCTGCTAAGTTTAGTCCTTCCATTTGAGGAGATTCTAAAGCTATCTTTAATAATTCATCTTTATCATCAATCTCAGTTGAAAGTACAGCTCTCATTGCACCTTTTTCTCTTATATGCTTTACTAGTCGCCTTGTATCTATTCCTTCAATCCCTGGGATATTATATTCTAATAAAAAGTCTTCCAGAGTTTTTTCACTTCTCCAATTTGAAGGGATTCTGTGATATTCTTTTACAATAAAAGCAGATACATAAGGTTTATCACTTTCATTATCTTCACTATTTATACCGTAATTTCCAATCATTGGGTATGTCATCACAACCATTTGTCCAAAATATGATGGATCTGTAAGGATTTCTTGATACCCAGTCATAGCAGTATTAAAGACCACTTCTCCAGTAAAAGTTCCTTGAGTTCCAAACGATTTTCCTATAAATAAAGTACCATCTTCAAGCATTAAATATGCTTTCTTCATTATGACTCCTTTTTTATGTTTTTAATATAGTCAAAATAAAAATTTTTTCCACTTTTAGTACTTTTATAATTTCCTTTATTGTAGTACCTGTTGTTAAAACATCATCAATTAAAATAATTTTTTTATCTTTAAAAAAGAAATCTATATTTGACTTAAATGCATTTTTGAGATTTATAAGTCTTTGATTATAATTTAAAGAAGCTTGAGTTTTAGTTTCTTTAATCTTTATAATACCATTTTTTATATATCTAATATTTAATTCTGAAGACACTTTTTCAGCAATTATTTCTATATGGTTAAATCCTCTATATATAAGTCTTTTTTTAGATGTAGGTACAGGTATAATATATTCAAATTTTTTTAAATTATTTTTTTGTATATATGAATAGAAATACTTACTAATTAAATCCCCTAAAAAAATTCCTATTTCTTTTATTCTTTCATATTTTAAAAGATGTATAAGATGAGAAAGTAGAGGAGATGTATGGTATCTACCTAAATATAAATGATTGTATGTTTTATCTATTTTATCTAATGTAGGTTTTATTTCTTCTTGAATACTTTTAAGACAACTTTTACAAATTACTTCATTACTTGTTATTTCATTAAAACAAATAGGACAACGTCTTGGATATATAAAATCAACTATATCTGAAATTATGGATGTATTAATAATATTATTTAACTTTATTTTCATAAATAATAGCGGATAAAATAAAACCTAAAATAATATACATACTAAGAGTTATAGATCCTCCATAACTCATTAAAACAAGAGGTAGTCCTGTCACAGGCATAATACCTATTGTCATACCAATATTTATAAAGAGATGATATACAATATAAGTAGCAAAACCAATAAGATATAAGTTAACAAACTCATCTCTAGAGTTTTTTACTATAGAGATTATTTTAAATACTATTAAAAAGTAAAGTAGTAAAAGAATAATAGCCCCAATAAATCCAAATTGTTCTGAATATGTAGCAAATATAAAGTCTGTATGTTGTTCCGGCAAATAATCTAAACGTATTTGAGTGGAATTTAGCCAACCTTTTCCAAATAGTCCTCCACTACCAACAGCAATTTTTGATTGTATTACTTGATATCCAGCTCCATAAGGATCAGCAGACGGATTAATAAAGGTAACAATACGCTTTTTTTGGTAATCTTTAAGGGAATTCCATAATGATGATGTTAAAATACCAATTATAGTGTTAATAATAATTAATGATATACCTATCCATTTAGCCTTAGTTTTTTTTATAAAATTAGGAATAAGAATAAAGGAAAATATTACAAAGTAAATCAACCAAAATATCCATAATTTATAGACAATAAATCCTAAAATAGATATAAAACTAGTTATAAAAGGGGAATATATAATAATTATATCAATAATAGAAAGTCCTGCCCAATAGAGCATTAGAGGAGGAATAACAAAAAAAACTGTAGATGTTCCCAAATCTGGTTGTTTTATTATAAGAGCAGCAGGGATAGAGGTTATTAACCCTACAACAAATAAATGTTTCATTAATTCTTTAAATTTTTTTACGCTTAATTTTTTATCATTTAAATATTTAGCAATAGCAAGAATTGTAGTAATTTTAGCAAATTCAGAAGGTTGGATTTTTATAGGTCCTAAAACAAACCATCTAGAAACTCCATGGGATACAATATTAAAAGCAAGAAGAATAACTAATAAAAACACAGAGATTCCATATAATATATATGCTATATTAGAAAAGAATGTTGGCGGAAAAGAAGCAATAATTATTGATATTATAATTCCTAATATCGTCCATATAAGTTGTTTAATATGAAAACTATAATGAAGCATTTTTTCGTCATAAAAAATAGCAGAATATATAGTAAAAATACTAATAATGCTAACAAATATGAATAAAAAGAATATTGATATATCTATATTTTTATCTTTCATTTTATTTTAAAATACTCTTTTAAAATTTTATTTACAATAGGAGCTGCAACAGAGCCTCCATGACCTGCTTCTTCTATTACACAACTAAAAGCTATTAATGGTACGCTATCCTTTTCTACCCAACCAATAAACAAAGCAGTTGTTGGTTTACCAGGAATTGTTTGGCTGGATCCAGTTTTACCATATACTATATATGGAAAGGGTAGCTTTGCTTTTTTAGCTGTACCTTTATCCCCATTGACAACTAAATACATACCTTCTTTGACTTTTTTAATATACTTATGTTTTATTTCTATACTTTTTTTAATAGTTGGTGTTTTTTGCCAAATTACATATCCAGAATCATTCATTACTTTTTTTACAATAAATGGCTCATATACAAATTTACCATTGGCTAAAGCAGAAGCAAAGACTGCTAATTGTATAGGTGTACTTAAAGCACCTTGTCCTATTGAGGTATTAAGAAGCATTCCTTGAGTCCATATCCATCCTTTTTTACGATACATTTTGTTATAAAGTTCTGGGGTGATTATATAACCAGATTTTTCTCCTGGAAGATCAATCCCTGTTTTTTCATCAAAGCCAAACATATCTGCTATATTTTTTATTTTTTCTATACCTAATTTAACTCCTAAAGGATAAAAAAATACATTACAAGATTGTTCTATTGCGTGATATAAATTTAATTTTCCATGACCTGTTTTTTTCCAGCATTTATAGTACCTATTACCAAATTTATATTTACCTCTACAAATAACTGTTGTATTATCATTTAATAGATTATATTCAAGGCCAGACAAGGCTGTTACTATCTTAAAAGTAGAACCGGGAGGGTATAGCCCACTTATAGCTCTATTATTTAAAGGTTTATTTGGATTTTTAATGAGTTTTACCCATTTTTTTGTCCTAAATTTTTTTGGAAGATTAAAAATATTTGGATCGTATGATGGTTTACTTACTAGAGCAAGTATTTCTCCATTTGTTGGATTTATAGCTATAAAACTACCTCTAAGTGTATCAGGAATTGCTTTATAGGCGATTTTTTGAAGTCTATAATCTATGGTTGTATATAAATTATATCCTTTTTGAGGTTCTTTATTTGGTTGTCCTTTTAATATTCTTATTTTTTTTCCTAATGCATTTACTTCTATAAAATAGAACCCATCTTTGCCTCTTAAAAAATCTTCATACTCTTTTTCTAAACCTATATATCCAATCTTATCACCCAGTTTATATTTACCTTTATATTTTTTTAAATATTCTTCATGAATACTTGCTACATAACCTGTTATATGAGCAAGGGTATCTTTATATATATAATATCTTTTAAGCTCTGGGGATATAACAACTCCTGGTAAATCTTTTGAATGCTCTTCAACTTTAGATATTGTATAAAAGTCTATGTTTTCTATTATAGGATATTGGTCCAAAGGAGACACATAATATCTTTTTTTCCATAATTTATAAAGCTCTTTTTTTGATATATAGACTTCACCTTCTCTATTTTTTAATGATAAAATAAATTCAAATACTCTCTTTCTTTTTTCTTTATTTTTTTTACCAGCAAGATTATAGGGAATAATATTAAGGTTATAAGAGGATATATTTGTAACTAATAGAACACCATTTCTATCGTATATTTCTCCCCTAATTCCCTTAAGTCTAACTTTTCTCATTTGATTTTTAACACTGATTTTAGAATAATAGTCGTATTTTATTATTTGATGATATATTAAACCAAAAAATAAAATCCAAAAAGGGATTGTTAAAATAATAAGAATTTTATTAGCTTTAGAAGCCCTTTCTTTTTGGAGTTTAGAAAAGTATTTCATCCTTTTTTCACTAGTTTTGAAATAATTAAATAGATAATTGTGTTTAAAATAATATTAATAAAGATAAATTTCATATCAATATTAACACTTATATTTGCTATAAATTTTAGTACATTCAATAGAATTAGATAAAAAAAGTAAACAATAAAAAATAAAAGTGCTTTAGAAAATACACCTAGTGATAAGTACCTTTTATTAAAAAATCCAATTATATATCCAAATAAGGAATTAGATAAAGAGTATATTGCAATATTAGATTGGGTTATTAGATCCATAAATATACCTGAAAAAAAACCAAACCAAAGTCCTTTAAAAGATGAAGTTTCTCGAGCTATTATAAAAATAGAGATAAAGACTATATTAATAAAAATACTGGATAATATACTATTTATGATAAGTTGAGCATAAAATACAGCAATAGCCATTAATATTAAAATTAAAATAAAAAATATTTTTTTAATCATATTTCCCTTTTTATTATAAAAACATCCTGTATATTTTTTAAGTTCACAAAAATTTTCACTTTTATAAGAGGATAATAACTAAATTTCTGTTTTTTTATTTCATAAATTTTTCCTATAGGAATCCCTTTAGGGAAAATCCCACCTAGTCCAGAGGAATAAATGGTATCACCCACTGAAAATTTAGAAGCATCTTCAACAAGTTCTATAGAAAATGAGTTTTCTTCTTTGAGTTTAGATAAAATTCCATACCCGCCTTTTTTATTGAATATACTTATTTTTATATTAGGAGATGATATTAATTCAACAATTGATGTTTTGGAAGATACTTTAGTAGTAATTCCAATAATACCTTTTGTGTTTATAACAGCCATATCAGGTTTTATGGAATCATCTATACCCTTATCAACGATTATATAATCGGATAGCAAATCAGGATGATAGGATAATACTTTTCCTAAAATTAGAGTGTATTTTTCATTTTCTTTATAATTTAGCATTTTTTTAAGATTTCTATTTTCTATAACTAAATAATTATTATAAAAGTTTAATAAGGTTAATTCTGCGACCATAGAGTTTAATACTTTATTTTCTTTATAAATATCATCAATACTTTTTACTATGTTGATAAAATTTAAAACAGGATTTATAAGATCATTCATGTAGTAGACTATATAGGAAAATTTAAAACTTTGAAAATTAATAGAAAATAAGATAATAAAAATAAGAGAAATTAAACCTTTATATTTCTTTAGAAACTCCTTAATTATAAGTAAAAGCATAGTAACTAAATATATTTTATAGTTTTTTAATGTAAAGGTAATAATAAACTAGAATATTTATCAATATTTTCTAAAACTTTTGCAGAACCTTTCACAACACAA
>Ga0256836_1000820_pt1 | contig 15364 bp, 12 predicted proteins | sample 4561380metaG_FD_185974 | JGI IMG/M metagenome (GOLD analysis project Ga0256836, IMG submission 185974) | Hydrothermal vent microbial communities from Guaymas Basin, Mexico - 4561-380 | ecosystem: Environmental > Aquatic > Marine > Hydrothermal vents | place: Mexico: Guaymas Basin | collected...
AGCCATAACGTAGTCTTTTGTTATTCCGTATTTTGCCGCGCGCATTCCGCCTGCATTTTCACTTACATTTCCACCAAGAGTTGAATAGTCTTGACTAGCTGGATCTGGTGGGTAAAACAATCCAACCTCTTCAACTGCGCGTTGTAAATCCATGTTTATAACACCAGGCTGAACTATAGCTACCATATTTTTCATATCAATCTCGAGGATTTTATTCATATGTTTTTCCATCGCTAGAACAATTCCACCAGAACTTGGTAAAGCGCCACCAGTAAAACCACTTCCCGCTCCACGAGGAACGATGACAATTTTATGTTCATTACAGTACTTTAAAATAGAAGATATTTCATCTTCATTACGTGGAAATAAAACTGCATCAGGCTCAAAATGTTCACGAGTAGCATCGTAAGAGTAAGCTATAAGGTGAGCCTTATCATAGTATATATTATCATCATCAACAATAGTAGTAAAGTGCTGTATATGTTTAGAATCTATCATAATTATTCCATCCCTTCAAAATACTCTAATGCATCTTCATATCTGTCGTCATCATCTGCATCTTCACTTTTTAGTTTTTTATCTTTTGCTTTTATAATTTTATAAAGTTTTTTATTATTTGAGTTAGCTTGGGCTAAAAGCTTATAATAATATGGCTCATAATATTCTAATTCATCACTACCTTCTCCAAACCAATTCGCATCTATCTCTGGAACTCTTGTGTAAAAAGGTAGATTTGTTTCATCTTGAAGTAAGTCTGCTTCTATAACTGTTAAAATTTTAAAACTTTTAGAATCAATTGTATAAAGCTGTTTATCTAGAAAAATATAGATTAAACCAACAGAAGAAGCAATACTTAGTTTTGTAAAATCTTCCCTAAGTGGAGTAGGATGGCCATTAAATGAAAGTATAGTTGCAAAGATATCTGGATGAATCCACTGAAGTTTTGAGTGTCTAGTTATACGGTAATAAATCTCTTCATTAGGAGATATAAGTAAACCTCTTGTATAACCAAAAGCTAAAATAGCAGTATCACCAACTTGAACTTTCCATTTACCAGAAGGTAGGGCATTATTTCTAAGTGCTGTATACTCACTAAGTTCTAAAGTAGCAATTTTTGTAGATTTATCGAAAGATGTCACAACTGCATTTTTAAGTATCATATTGTGCGCACCTTGAATGCTATGATATACGAAACCATTAACACCAAGATCAATGTTGTTTATTTTAATTGTAGCTTCTGTTCTTTGTTCATTTATGCTAAGTATTTTGGATTTTAAAACACCCCCAAAAAGTGTAGCACTAAGTATAAATACTAATAATATGTATCTCATATAATCTCTTTCATCAATAATATATCGCGATTATAGCGCAACTAAGTAACAGCTATAAGATACTTAAGGCAATTTTAGATAAGGTTTTACGATTATTTATTTTTAGGTTTATGTATGATACGATTTTTACTACTTTTTTTAATTACAACTTCACTCTTTTCTTCACATGTTGAAAATTTTCGTTGGACAAATGGTGATAGTTATTTAATATTTTTAGAGAAACAAAACCTTCCTATGAAACCACTATATTATAACTTGGATAAAGATGACCAAAGGCTTACAGAAGAGATGCGAGCTGGCATTCACTGTAGTATTTTAAAAGATGATACCAACAGTATTTTGCAGCTTCTGTTACCTTTAAATGATGAACTACAAATTCATATATATAAAGAAAAAGATAAGTATAAATTTGAAGCTATTCCAATTGTATCTTCAACCAAAACAGAAGCTTTCACTCTTAAGATAAGTCACTCTCCATATTATGACATTATAAAAGCGACTGGAAGTAAAAAACTTGCAGAGATATTTGTTAGTTCTTTCAAATACTCTTTAAACTTTAAAGTTGATTTACGAAAAGGTGATACCTTGGTTATGATTTATGACCAAAAGTATCGGCTTGGGAAACCATTTTCTATGCCAACGCTAAAAGTTGCTATGATAGAGATGCGTAAAAAAGAACATTTTGTATACTTAAATGATGATGGAAGATTTTATGATGAAAAAGCTCATGAAGTTGAGGGCTTTTTATTAGCTCGTCCTGTTCGTGGAGCTAGAATATCTTCTCGTTTTACAAAAAGAAGATATCACCCAGTACTAAAAAAATGGAAAGCTCACTTAGGTGTTGATTATGCAGCTCGTCGTGGAACACCAATTGTTGCAGCTGGAAGTGGAAAAGTTATTTATTGTGCACGAATGGGAAGCTATGGAAATTTAGTAAAGATTCGTCATGCAGATGGTTATGAAACTAGATATGCACATATGAAATCATTTCGTAGAGGAATGTATAGAGGAAAACGTGTTAAAAAAGGTCAAACTATAGGCTACGTTGGAACTACCGGTCGTTCAACTGGACCTCATTTGCATTTTGAACTTAGAAAACATGGTCGTGCTATAAATCCATTAAGAGTTGTTCAGGTAACTACAAAAAAACTAAAAGGCAAGCAAAAGAAAGCTTTTTTGAAACTTAAAAAGAATTATGATGAAAGTATAAATTTGCATTTAAAAAATGAAACAAAGTTTATAAAGTTGTCTAAACCAGATACTGTTTGTTACTTTTATAATGGAAAAACTTGTGAATAAAATAGATTCTACGCAAGAGCTTGAAAATCCAAACTTTATAAAACCTATACTTATTAACTATAGACAAGATGGAGTTTTGAAAAAATGGGAAGCTGTTATTAGCCATGATAGTGTAGCCGTATTACTTTATCATGAAGAAAAAAATTCTTTTATACTTGTAAAACAACTTCGAGCGACAGTCCTTAATAAAAATAAAACTAATGGGATGATGTATGAGCTTTGTGCAGGAATAGTTGATAAAGATACAACAAATGCACAAATAGCAAAAGAAGAAGTCTTTGAAGAGTGCGGTTATAATGTACCTGTGGAGTCTTTAGAAAAAATAAGCTCTTTTTATACCTCTGTTGGAATCTCTGGGACTCATCAAACACTTTACTACGCTACATGTAGAGATAGTATGAAAGTAAATGATGGTGGTGGTTTAGAAGATGAAAATATAGAAGTCATTTATATTCCATTAGATGAAGCAAAAACTTTTATGTTTGATGAAGCGTATCAAAAAACAACAGGTGTAATGATGAGTTTTTATTGGTTTTTTGATACGAAAAAAAAGTTATTTAACTTTTAATTTATTTCTTTAAAAAATTAGATATTTTTTCAGCTACACCATATTTTTTAGTATCTTGAAGTATAATTTGAGCTGCTTTATTGTTGTCAGTATTAAAAACTATAGGTCCTATGAAATTTATTACTGAATCTTCTATAGGTGTTTGAATCAGTACAATATTTAAGATTAATAAATTAGAATTTTTATCTATTTCTAGTAATTCTTGAGTATTATCTGGAATCTCAAAATCGTATTCTCTTAAAACAAAGGGGTCAATCATGGTAAAAGAGATATGTTCATCAGTCTCTGATTGCATTTTCATAAAGATATCATCAATTTTTTCTAAATTTACTTTTTTTACATCATCAAAGCCTAATAGCGGTACACATACATCAAATTTCATCAAAAACCTTTTAAAAATATTTCACAATTGTATCACTTTAAGCATAAAATGTACCTAGATTAATGAAGCATACATAAGTTTTAGCTAAAATAACATCCTATTTATAATTAGGAAAGTATTTTATGAAACTTAAAACTTATTTACTAGCATCTTTAATGGCAGTTGTGATGATTTTTACATCTTGTTCAAAAGAGATTGATGAGTATAACAAACCAGCAATGTACTGGTATTCAAAAATTGTTGAGCAGATATCTAATGGTGATTTGGAACGTGCTGATGGTTATTATTCATCACTTCAAGGTGAACATATAGGTTCGCCTCTTTTACCAGAAGCTACAATGATTTTAGCGATAGCACATATGTACTTTGAAGAGTACCTTTTAAGTGAGCATTTTTTAGATGAATATATCAAAAGATATGCAACAGCAAATGAAAAAGAGGAAGCAGAATTTTTAAAGATTCGTGCAAAGTATATGGCACTTCCAAATCCTAGGCGTGATCAAGCTCTTATAAATGAAGCGATTGAGTCTGGAGAAAAATTTAAACTAAACTATACAAACTCTATGTATACAGAAGTAGTAAATACAATGCTTACAAGACTTTATTTAGCTCAAGCAGTTTTAAATGAAACTATTGCTTCATTGTATGAAAGAATTGATAAACCAAAAGGTGCAAAATACTATAGAAATATTCAGCCACAACCATGGATAGTATGGGAAGATATAAACCGAGCAAATACATCATGGTATAGAGAATGGTTTGAGGGTGATGGAACTTCATCTTGGTATGAATTTATGATTCCAGATACACAGTCTGTAGTTTCTAGAAACTCTGTTCAAAGTGATGATGAAAATATTACAAATAATGAAGAAATAAAACAGGCTAAAGATGAGGAACAAGAAGAAGCTTCTGGAGGTAGAGAAATATGAAACTAAGTGATTATGGCGAGTTTCCTGCAGATATACCCGTAATTGCAGAAGATTCTCTTTTTCTATATCCGTTTATGATAAGTCCATTGTTTTTATCGGATGAAAGTAATATACAAGCAGCTACAAAAGCGATAGAAGAGAGTTCTTTAGTTATTGTCTGTCCAACTAAACCAGCACATGAGAGTCAAAGAGATTTTGAATCATTATATGATGCCGGAGTAGTTGGTTCTATTATGAGAAAAGTTGCCCTTCCTGATGGACGTGTGAAAGTTCTTTTTCAAGGTTTAGCAAGAGCAAAAACTTTTTCTAAAGTATCTGAAGATCCACTAATAGCTACTGTAGATGTTATAGAAGCTACAAATGTGAACTCTTTAAAAATTGATGCTATTTTAGAGATACTTCGAGAAAAAGTTCGTACACTTTCAAGTGTGAGTAACTACTTTCCACCAGATCTTCTTCGTACTATCGAAGAAAACCATGATCATAATCGTATAATTGATTTGATTTGTTCAACTGTAAAACTAAAAAAAGAACAAGCTTACAACTTATTTGTTGAACATGATACTGAAAAAAGATTTTTAGATTTGATAGAGTTTCTTATAGATGAAATTGAAGCTAATAAACTTCAAAAAGAGATTCGCTCAAAAGTTCATACACATATAGAAAAAGTCAACAAAGAGTACTTTTTAAAAGAACAACTAAAACAGATTCAAAAAGAGTTAGGTTCTGATACTTCAAAAGATGAAGAGATTCAAGAATATAAAGATAAATTAGAATCTAAAAAGAAAAAAATGGGCGCAGATGCTTATAAGGAAGTAAATAAGCAAATCGAGAGATTTTCTCGTATGCATCCTGACTCTTCAGATGCTTCAATGACTCAAACATATCTTGACTGGGTTTTAGAAATCCCTTTTGGAGAAGAGAGTAAACGGGCATTAAAAATAGCTGATGTAGAAGCTCAGTTAGATAAAGACCATTTTTCATTAGAAAAACCAAAAGAGCGTATAACAGAATTTTTTGCTGTAAAAGAGTTAATGGAACTTCGTGGTGTTAAAAATTCTAATGGTGCTATTTTATGTTTTTCAGGACCTCCTGGTGTTGGTAAGACATCATTAGCAAACTCTATTGCAGAGGCTCTTAAACGTCCATTAGTTCGTATCGCTTTAGGTGGACTTGAAGATGTGAATGAACTTCGTGGTCACAGACGTACTTATGTTGGAGCAATGCCTGGACGTATTACTCAAGGTTTGATTGATGCTAAAAAAATGAACCCTGTTGTAGTTTTGGATGAGATAGATAAAGTTGCAAAATCAGGTCGTGGAGATCCAACAGCAGCATTATTAGAGATACTTGATCCTGAACAAAACAAAGAGTTTCGTGATTATTATTTGAACTTCAATATAGATTTAACTAAGGTTATTTTTATAGCTACTGCAAATGATGTTGGAAGAATTCCAGCACCACTTCGTGATAGAATGGAGTTTATAAACATAAGTTCGTATACACCTCAGGAAAAATTTGAGATAGCTTATCGTTACTTAATTCCACAAGAACTTAAAAAACATGGACTTAAAAAACGTGAAGTAAATATTTCTAAACCAGCAATAAAAGAGCTTATTCATTCTTATACTCGTGAAGCAGGTGTTAGAAATTTACGTCGTCGTTTGGCAAATATGGCTAGAAAAGTAGCACGTGAAATTTTAGAACATCCAGAGACTACTAAGGTTTCTATTAGTCTTAAAAATTTGAAAGATTATTTTGATAAAACTGTGTTTGAGATAGATAAAACAGATAAAAAACCAATAATTGGTGTAGTAAATGGTCTTGCATGGACTGCTGTTGGTGGAGATGTTTTAAAAATAGAGTCTATACGTATCAAAGGTAAGGGTACAATGGCTCTTACTGGTTCTCTTGGTGATGTTATGAAAGAATCAGCTCGCATTGCTTATAGTGTAGTTAAAACACTGATAGATACTAGAAAACTTAAAATAGATATGAAAAATGTACCATTAACATTTAAAGAGAAAGAAGACGGTGTTAAAGTTGATCCTTCTGAAGTATATAAGCGTTATGACCTTCATATTCATGTTCCAGATGGTGCTACTCCAAAAGATGGACCATCAGCAGGAATAGCGATGGTAAGTGTTATAGCATCTATTCTTTCGTCAAATAAATTACGTTCAGAAATAGCTATGACAGGTGAAGTATCACTTTCAGGGGATGTTTTACCTATTGGTGGACTAAAAGAAAAACTGATAGCTGCGCATAAAGCAGGAATGACTAAAGCATTAATACCACAAAAAAATTATGAACGAGACTTAGAAGATATTCCAGATGAAGTTAAAAACTCTGTAGAGATTGTTGGTGTGTCACGTATTGAAGAGGTCTTAAAACAAATACTTGTTTAAGACCTCTTTTTTAAACTATGGTTGTGGCTATCTTAGCGTACAAGTCATCTTTCCTAATTGGTTTCATTAAGAATCCATTAGCACCTAAGTCAAGTGCTTCTGTTCTCTTAGTCTCATCAGTAGTAAGAACAATAATAGGAATCTGTTCAATATTTTCATCTGAACGAACAACTTTAAGAACTTCTAAACCATTCATAACAGGCATAATAATATCTAAAAGCATTAGATTTATATCTGGGCGAGACTTTATAGAGCCAATAGCATCAGAACCATTTTTAGCCTCAATAACTTCTATTACATTATCATGTTTCATTAACATTGATTTTAATAATTTTAAATTTATCAAATCATCATCAACAGCTAGTATAATTAAATCTTTTGACATCTCTTACCTTTTAAGCTAATTTAGCAAATAAAGATTTTAGTTCATCTTTATTTACAACATTTTTAATAATTTTATCTACATGTTGTTCATGCGCTGTAGTGTTTTTTTCTAGGGTATCATCAATTAGTACTATTTTAGTGTCTAACTTATTTAAGCTACATATATCTCTGATACTAGCAGTACATTTTTCTAAATCTAAACCTTTATACTCAGCATCAAACATTACAACATGATAAGAATAATCTTTAAGAAGTGTTTTGAATTCTTCTATATCAGTAGCTATATCATACGTGAGCCCATCTATATTGTCTAGGATTCTAGTATACATTCTAGATTCAAAAGCAGACTTTTTAGCTAGTAATATATCAGCCTTGTATTGAACTGTATTTTCTTTTTCAACTTCAACTTCTTTTTCTTCTTCTTTTTCTTCTTCTATCTCGGTAAGTTCTTCAACACTTTGTTGTGCCATACGAGATTCAAACTCATCATTTGAAACAATGAATTCTGATAAAAATTGATTAAGTAGGTAGATGATTTCTGAACGAACTAATGGTTTTGTTGTATATTCATCAAGACCAGCAGATAAGAATTTCTCTCTATCTCCCTTTAATGCATTTGCAGTTAAAGCAACAATTGGTTTATGAATTTGTTCATAATCTTCTTCCCAGTCTAGGATCTCTTGAGTAGCTTCTACACCATCCAGGAAAGGCATTTGAATATCCATAAAGATCATATCAAAGTCTTCATCTTTTCGTTTTTGGAAAGCTTCTAGACCATTGTTTGCAATCGTTATAGTTAAACCTAAGTCCTCTAATGTTCTTTGAATTAGTTTTTGATTGATAATATTATCTTCCGCAACTAAAACATTTGCAACGAATTTTGATGTATGAGAATCAAATTTCTTACGAGGAGATTTTTTTACAACTTTAGTAACATTGGTATGCTGTGTATAACTTTCTAATGTTGTTTTTAATTTTGATGAGTGTAATGGCTCATATAATGTTTTAAATATATCAAAACCATATGCATCTATTTTTCTCATTAAGTTAGATTTTGTAAGTACTATAAGTTCTTGAGGAAGTTTAGAAATTTCTTCTAGTATACTCTCATCTGCATAATCAAAATCAACTATTACAAGATTATAATTAGTATCTTTTTGTAACATTGATACTTTAGATACATCTTTGAAAGTTGTGTAACCAACACCATAAAAGTCAAGATATTCTCTTAAGTATTTATCTTGTTTTTTAAGTTTTAATGAATCACTTAAAATTAGAGCATTTAGAGTATTGAACATATCTTGAGAACTTTCATTTAGTGTTTCGACCTCTTCAAGTTCAATTGTAAAGAAGAAAGTAGTACCTTCACCCGGAACACTATCTAAGTCTAGTTTACCACCCATAAGTTCAATAAAATTAGATGAAATCGTAAGACCAAGACCAGTACCACCATATTTACGTGTAATAGATGTGTCTGCTTGTGAAAATGCTTCAAAAATTCTAGATTTTTGCTCACTTGTAACACCAATCCCGCTATCTTGAATCTCAAATTTGATCCTAGTTCTACCGATTGTATCACATTTAATTTTTCTGATATCAACATTAATTGCACCAGCATTGTTAGTGAATTTAACAGCATTTGAAAGAAGGTTAATTACAACTTCTTTAATCTTAGTAGGATCACCTTTGAGTGGGAACTCAAGTTGAGGATCTATAAAACAACCAAGATTGATATGCTTTTCAGCTGCACGAACAGCATAAACTTCAACTGCTGATTCAAACTCAACAATAGGGTTAAAGGCAATATCTTCAATTTCAAGTTTATTAGATTCAATTTTAGATAGGTCAAGAATATTATTTATAATCTCAAGAAGATTCTCAGAAGATTTTTCAATAATATCAACAAACTCACCTTGTTCCTCTTCAAGACCAGAATCTTTTAGAAGTTCAGTAAACCCAACAATACCATTTAATGGAGTACGAATCTCATGAGACATATTTGCCAAGAACATTGATTTTGCTTCAGAAGCTTCTTGCGCTGATAGTTTATCTTTTTTAGTTTGTTCGATAATTTTCTGAAGAAGTTCATAAGCTTTGTTTGTACCCTCTGCTGTATGAAGATCTATAGTATTTTCTTCTGAGTCCGTATCCTTAGCAACTGTCTTAAGTACATTTTCAAGGTTTTTAATGTTTGAAGCAATCTCATTAGATAGAAGGTAACCAAGAACAGCAAGTAAAATAGCAATAATCCAAACAGTAAATGTAATTATAAGTACTTGAAGAGACTCTTCTTTTACTTTTTTAGCTCTAGCATCCATATCTGTAATCAATATTTTTTCTGCATCAGAAATAATATTGATTTTTTCAGAAAGCATAGTAAACCAAATACCAGAAGATATATCGTATTCACCAGTTGAAGCAGCTGTAATAATTGCTGTACGTTCAGCATTTATATCTTCAAATAACTCTTTAGCTTCTTCATTTTTAAATATAGCATCAAGTTTTGAAGTAAGTTCTTTATCATGCATTCTATCATAGTTTAAAGCATCTGCTTTACCAATAATACCAATCCATTTATTTAAATCATCCTCAGTTAGTTCAGTTGAACGAGAAATTACATAAGACATATAACCACGTTCAATTCCCGAAGCCTCTTTTGCATTTACCATTGAGATGTAAAGAGAATAAAGTTCAGAAATATCTTGATCTATCTGGTTTTTAGTAATCTGCTGAAGTTGTTCAATAAATACTCTTTGAGCTGAACTATAGATGTCAATAAACATCTCATTGAATTCGATTTTATGCTCATCAACAAGAGGTCTTGTATCTTTAATCTTTTTGTATAAGGCAGATACACTTTTAATATTTTCACATGCTACACAAACAGCACCATTTGTTGAACTATTGTGAGTATGTAAAAGTTTGTCATCACTTGCTAAGTAGGCTGCTACTTTTTGATCAACAACTTTTCTTTGTTTAAGTAATGATTTAAGGATATTCCCCTCTTTATTACCTAAGTACATAGCACTCATACCACGTTCACGAGCAACATTACCAACAATCTCATTTAGTTGAGCATTTTGATTTAGCTTATCGATTAGTTGTCCAGATACTTTATAGTTGTTAAATGAACCATAAACATAGTAACTTGTCATTGAAAATAGAATAATAATAGGTAGTAATGATATTAGTCTAAGTCTATTTTTTAATCCAAACTGCATTATTACTCCTGTGTGCTAATCTCAGTTAGCTTTGAGATTAAGTTTTCTACCGAAGTTTTTATTTTATCAGTATCAGTAGTATTTATTATATCATCTAAATCTAAGTCAAGTTTATGAATACGCATATTCTCACTCATTCCTTTTACTTTACTTGCTAAATTTTTACAAATTGTTAAATCATTATTGTCAGCTGATTGTGAGATTGTTTGTATAAGTTCTTTTGATTCTTTAATATAGTCATCAAATAGTTCATTAAAACTATTCATATCTATTCCAATATCATTAGCTATTAATTCTTTATCATATTCAAGGGCAATATCTAGCGCATCGTCTTGATTTACTTTATTGTTTTCCTTAACAGCTTCATCTAAAATGGATAAATCTTCATTTATATCATTATCTGAGACGGTATTAGCTAAGAAACTATCATCTGCTAATTCTGCTACAGCTATAGTATCAGGTACATCTGAGTCTAAAATCTGAACTTCTTCTTCAAGTTTTTCCTCTTTAAATGATAAAACAAACTCATCTTCATCATCTTCCTCAGGTATATCTTGCACCTCTTCATTAACAGTTGCTTGAGGTGTTTTACCAGATAATTTATCAACCATAATATATAATCTATCTAAGTTCATTTTTATATCTTCATAGTCGTTAGAAGTGTTGGCTTTAGTTAGGGCATCTAATGCATCCTCTATTCTAAGGTTCGCTGCAACACCTTTTAGTTTATGTGATTGAATTTTAATATTATCTAGTTCTTCATCTTCTATTGATTGATAAAGTTCGTCTTTAAAGCTTAGCGCTTGAGAGATAAAATCTTGGATAAACTCTTCAATTAAGTCAATAGGAAGACCAAGCTCTTCAGATGCTACTTCTGGATTGTAAACATAGTTTGCGAATTCGCCTTCTTCTATGATGCCTGGAACTTCTTTAGGCTCTTCTTTTACAACTGTAGGTGTAACTTCTATATTCTCTTGAACCTCTTGCACACTTTGAACTTCAGGTTCTTTATACTTCATAGCTTCTAAGTCTTCATCACGAGGAGCATCATCAGCTGTTAAATCTTCAATCTCAATCTCTGTCTCATATATATCTGGAATAGTTGAAGAAGTTGAAGAAGTTGATTCATAAGGATCATATGATGCTTCTGAAGTTTCTGCAGCAATCTCTTCTTGAGTTCCTTCTTCTATCACTGAACCAGGAGTAGTAAATAGCTCTGTTGCCCCAGTAGCTGGAGTAGGTGCTGGTTTTTCATTGATATCTGTTAGCAGTTTTTCTGTTTGAGAAGAAGTAAGTGGTTTTACATTTGATAAAACAACTGAAAATGCTTTCTCTGCAGGGCTATCTACAAGATAAGCGGTATTAATCCCTATACTTGCTGAATAGTTTTTGTTTTTAATATGAATTATAACTTTTGCTTCGGCACCATTTTTATCAAGAACATAGTCAATCCAATGAACATGTTTGAAGTTATGTATACAACCTGGTGTTTTCACAAATAAATCTGCAAAATCTGCAGACTCAGCACGAAGATCAGCCAATGTTGATAATCCTAAAATTTCTAAATCAGCTTCATCAATTCCTAAGAATTCTTTTTTATAATTATAGATTAACATATATTCCCTTTAGTTTGAGTTTTCAAGAAGTTTTTCATTCTCAATAATATTTTTTCTTGCAGCCGGTTTACTAACTGAAATATAACCAGTTATTTGTTCCTGTTTATCAAAAATTGGAGCTATTTCCATATCTACCCAATAAAATCGACCATCTTTACGTAAATTTTTTAACATACCGTTCCAAACTTGACCATTTTTAAGTGAAGTCCACATTTTGTCAAATATTTCTTGTGATACATTTGGGTGTCTAATAATATCATGGTTACTTTCAATTAGTTCGTTAACCGTATATCCAGATATTTCGCTAAATTTTCTATTTACAAAAGTGATAGTTCCATTTAAATCAGTTTGGCTGATTGCAACTCTACCTTCATAAATATACTCTTCATCTGTTGGTACAACTTTGTTCATAAAAAACCCTCTTTACAATAGATGTATAATAATTTCCACTAATATATCATGAATAGTTTAAAAGAATACTTATTTATAAATGTTTTTAATAATTTGTGCATCTTTTGCGTTTAAAACAGAACTAATTTCTTCAATTGTTAAGTTTTTTAATTCTTCAAATGTTCCAAAATGATTTAGTAGTTTTACAATTTTTGCTTGAGAAATACCTTTTAAATTTAGAAGTTTACTTTCTTTATCAATTTTTAATTTTGTTTTTTTATGAAAGCCTATAGCACAGCGATGGGCTTCATCTCGAAGATTTTGTACCCACTGAAGTCTTTTATCACTCTCTTTTAGTTGAAAAAGATCATTTTCTACATGTATTATGTCTTTAGCTTTTCCTTTTGCACGATGAGCTTTTGCATCAATTTTTTCTTTACTTATAGCAATGATATCCAAAAATATACCATTAGATTTTATTATTTCATATGCTAGTTTCAAAAGTGTGGCACCACCATCTAATATCCATAAATCTGGAGGAGAATTTTTGCTAAAACTTTTGACTCTTCTAGTAAGTGTTTCACGCATTTGTGCATACTCATCTTTTGCTTCTAAATGGTAAGTACGGTATGATTTTTTATCAAATTTTCCATGTTCATAAACAACCATTGCTCCAACTGTAGCGACACCTGACATATGAGAATTGTCAAATATTTCAACTCGTGATGGAACTCTTTGTAGATTCAAAAGTTCTTTAATTTCAGATAAAATTTTTGTATTAGATTTAGTTTTGTCTTTTTTTAGTAGTTCATCAGCATTAAGAAGTGCCAAATTTATTAAATGTTTTTTGTCACCTTTTTGAGGGATAATTATTTTTGCTTTTTTTTCAAAAATCTTACTTAAATGTTTTTCTATAATCTCTATGTTTGAAAAACTTTTTGCTATTAAAACTGGAGCTATAATTGGTGGCTTTTCATCTTTATAAAAATTTAGTAAAACTCTTTGGTATAGCTCATCTGAGTCAAAGCCGACGTTGAGTTGTATAAAGTCATGTGAAGATGAAATTATTCTTCCATTACGCATAAATATACGAACAACAACAGCCTTGTTCTCTATATGTTTTATAACAAAAATATCATAATTTTCATCCGATGCAAAATCTATATCACTTTTTATCTCTGAACGACTTATTCTATCACATCTATCGCGAAGTTGGGCAGCTTCTTCAAAACGCATGTCCTCAGCATAAAAACTCATTTTATTTGTAAGTTTTTGAATGAGTAATTTCTTGTTTTCAATGAGAGAAGTTGCTAAATCTACTTCTCTTTTATATATATCTTTTGTTACAGGTAATTCACAAGGACCAAGGCACTTATCTATTTGATGGTATAGGCAAAGTTTTTTACCCTTTAGGCATCCTTTTTTTTGGACAAGTTTACATAGTTCATAAACTGAGTCTAAAATATCTCTAGCACCTATGGAATAGGGTCCATAATATTTTATATTTTTTTCTTTAAGAATTTTCCTAGTAATTTCAAATCTTGGAAATTCTGCTGAATTATCTATGTATATATATGGATATGTCTTATCATCACGAAGTAAAATATTGTATTTTGGATTTAATTGTTTTATTAGTGAGTTTTCAAGGATTAATGCATCATGCTCAGAATTTACAACTATATAGTTAAGAGTTACAACTTGCTCTATCATTTTCGTGATTCTAAGTGATAAGTTAGAATTTGCTTTTAATTTAGGTGAAAAATTAAAGTAACTTTTTACACGATTTGAAAGATTTTTAGCTTTTCCAATATATAGTAAATTATCATTCTTATCAAAATACTGATAAATACCAGCAGAAGAGGGAAGTTGTTTTATGGTTTCAAGTAGTGTCATTTTTTGCTTTTATAATATCTTGGATACTTTTTACAAGTTGATTTAGTTTTTCGTCATGTATTACTACATCTAATGTTCCACTTGCTCGTTCTTTATAAGTTTGAGGTTTTTTTGCATCCTCTACATGTAGAGCTTTTTTAGGTGTATGCGTTACAAATGCTTTTATATCGTCAAATAATTTTGCCTCATTTTCTTTACATTCATCAGGTGTATGAAAATTTAAAGCAGATTTAATGCTTTGTATATTATTATCAAACTCTTGTTTCCCAACAGGATGATTAAATACAAAAAATAAAGTTTTGTTTTTAATATATGCAAAGTTTATCATCTTCTGTACAGGTGGTGTAAACATAGATTGTACTATATTGATACACTTGTAGTAAGATAATTTAGAAAATTGAGGTTTACTTTGAATAAGATTAATAATTTGAGACGCATTTTTCATCTAGTAATTATAGCATCGTTTTTATTAGGTTTGAGTGGATGTGGATATAAAGCTGATCCATATTATGAAGAAGATGCACCAAAGGGTGATGAAAATATAGAGTTTCATATAAAAGAGCCAAAACAAAATAATGAAATATGATGTAATAATTATAGGTGCTGGCGTAGCTGGTCTTTATGCTGCTATGCATCTACCAAGAGATAAAAAAGTTTTAATAATAAATAAAAGAGAAACTTTTAAGTGCAACACCTTTTATGCCCAAGGAGGCATAGCTTTAGCAGTTGATGAAAGTGATATCTCTCTACACGTAGAGGATACTCTTGAAGCTGGAGCTGGACTTTGTGATGAAAAGGCTGTTACGTCTATGAGTGAGAACTCACGTGCAGCAATTGATGACTTAATTGAACGTGGATTTTTATTTGATAGTGATGAAGATGGAAATCTGCTTTATACTAAAGAAGCTGCACATTCAAGAGAGAGAATACTCCATGCTGGTGG